>Ga0224559_1000004_pt1 | contig 127480 bp, 93 predicted proteins | sample 714S33034metaG_FD_180676 | JGI IMG/M metagenome (GOLD analysis project Ga0224559, IMG submission 180676) | Peat soil microbial communities from Stordalen Mire, Sweden - 717 S3 30-34 | ecosystem: Environmental > Terrestrial > Soil > Wetlands > Peat | place: Sweden: Norrbotten County, Stordalen... | reverse complement strand
TCATCGGCGCCTACGAGTTCGCCACTGCGGGCCGCGCCCGCACCGACGGCAAGACGGCCGCCGACGGCGTCAACTTCTTCGTTCTTGGCGTTGACCACCCCTACGCGGTCATCGCGAACGAAACCCCGTCGCTCCTTCCCGAGGGCGCTGTGGCCGTCCGCTTCCACTCGATTGGCGGCTGGGGCGCCATCACCACCGGCAAGAACCTGGGCGCCATCATCGGCGACCTGAACGACCTGCTCTTTGAACGCGACGGCGAGCGCGACGAGCTCGGCAACCCCAAAGAAGTCATCCACGTCAGCGCCAATCCAAAGTACGGATCGGAGAAAAAGGGCGCGCCGACGGCCTATTTCATGGTGGCCGCCAAGCAGCGCATCCGCGTCAACTGCGATCTGCGCCACGTGACCGTCGTGCTCTGCTGCGACCCCAAGGCCTTCACTCACACCAACCCGCTCGACGGCATGGCCGAGGGCGGCTCGCTCGTCTGGGAATCGGATGAAGAGGGCGAAAAAGCCTGGGAGCAGCTTCCACGCTGGGCGCGCAAGCAGATCATCGACAAGAAGATTCGCGTCTTCACGCTGCCTGGATTCTCCATCGCCCAAAAGGCCACTGACCGCCCCGATCTCGAGCTCCGCATGCAGGGCAACGCTTTTCTAGGCGCATTTTTCGCCGTCAGCGGCCTGCTCGACGGCTTCGGCATCACCCAGCAGCAGTACCGCGAGGTCGTCCACCGGCAGTACGTCAAGAAGTTCGGCAAGCTAGGCGAGGCCGTCATCCAGTCGAACATGGAGGTCATGCTCCAGGGCTACGACCAAGTCCGGGAGATCAAAACCGGCGAGCTAGCGGCGGCCGACCATTCCAGCCTGCGCGGCCAGGCTCTGCTGCCCATTCTCGAGACCATCCCCTCCGACAACTCCGGCGGTTGCGCCGGCTGCCGCGCCCACGCCGTGCCCGCCGGTCAAACCGCGCGCCCGCCGCTGGCCACCGTCGCCGGCTTCGACGCCGAGTTCCGCGCTAACCTCGGCTACCATCAGCCCTCCACGCCCCTCACCGCCATGGGGGTGGTCGCCGCGGCCACCGGCGACACCGCCTCGAAGTACGTAGCCCGCCGCCAGACCCCGCTCTTCATCCCCGAAAACTGCACCCAGTGCATGGACTGCATCGCGGTCTGCCCGGACACGGCGCTGCCCAATACGGCGCAGGATCTCGGCACCTTGCTGCACGCCGCCGTCGCCCATTACGTCTCCGACCCCGACGACCGCGCCCATCTGATGAAGGCGCTGCCCGAGATCGAGCGCCAAGCCCGCCAGCGTATGCTCGCCGAAACCAAATCCGGACCCGCGCTGCAGACGATCCTCCGAGAGGTTACCGACTCACTCGCCGCAACCGGCTCCAACGGCTTTTCCCCCAAGTCGAAAGAGCAATTCTTCGCCATTCTCGACAAAGTTCCCATGGCCTACCAGAAGGTGACGGCGATCTTCGCCTCGCCGGAGCGCAAAAACCCCGGTTCGGGCGGCATTTTCTCGATTTTTGTCTCCGATCTCTGCAAGGGCTGCGCGGCCTGCGTCACCGCCTGCGGCGACCACCAGGCCCTCCGCATGGTTCCCGAGAGCGCCGAGGTCAACTCCACCCACATGACCGGAACCGGCTTCCTCGATCTCTTGCCCGACACCTCGCAGAAGTACCTCGGCCTCTACAACGCCGCGCACCCCACCGACTCGAAGACGGCCACCTTGCGCAACATGCTCATGGTGCGCTCAAACTACGACGCCCTGGTCTCCGGCGACGGAGCCTGCGCCGGCTGCGGCGAAAAGAGCATTCTCCGTTCCATCGCCGCCGTCACCGAAGCCTACATGCGACCCGTCTTCCACGCCAAGAGCGACCGCCTGCTAGCCAAGGCCGGCGAACTCGAAAAGAAGGGCGTAGCCCGTCTAGCCGTGCTCAAGGCGCGCAGCCAGGCCGAGTACGATCTCTTCCGCCAGGCCATCGCCCATCTGATTCTCGGTCTCGGCGGCGAGGACGTCTCCGACACCCGTGCCCGCATCCAGGCCTACGAGGCCCAGCATGGGCCCATCAGCGACGCCGAACTAGTCGAGGCCCTCGCGGCCGTCCTGCTCACCGAGTCCTTCAACCACAAGAATCTGCAAGCCGTCGATGGCCGCCTCCCGAACGGCATGAGCGTAATGGCCATGGCCGCCCACACCGGCTGCAACACCGTTTACGGCTCCACGCCGCCCAACAATCCCCACCCCTACCCCTGGATGAACTCGCTCTTCCAGGACGGCGTCACCGTCGGCTGGCTCATGGGCGAGAGCTTCATCGTCGATCACGCCCGCCGCTCCGTCATCCCCGAGCGACTGGCCGACGCGCTGCTCACCCGCGATGAAAACGTCATCGACGAAGAGCAGTACTACCACCTCAGCCACTTCACCGACGCCCTGATGACCGACCAGGAAATCGTCGAGCTGCCCAAGGTCTGGGCCGTCGGCGGTGACGGCGGCATGGGCGACATCGGCTACCAGAACGTCTCCAAGGTCGTCCTCCAGAACCGCCCCAACGTCAAGATCCTCATGCTCGACACGCAGGTCTACTCGAACACCGGCGGGCAGAACTCCGACTCGACTCCTATGCTAGGCGGCGGCGACATGAACTCCTTCGGCGCCGCCACCCAGGGCAAGAGCACCGAGAAGAAGACCGTCGCCGAGACCTTCCTCGCCGGTCACGGTTCGCCCTTCGTCGCCCAGGTCTCCATCGCCAACGCCCCCAAGCTCTACCGCGCCATCCTCGACGGTCTGGAGTATCGCGGGACCATGTTCCTGCAAGCCTTCACCACCTGCCAGCCGGAGCACGGCGTGGCCGACGACATGGCCCTCATCCAGGCCCAGCGTGTCCGCGACTCGCGTGGCGCGCCCGAGTTCGTCTTCGACCCGCGCCGCGGCGAAAGCTACCAGGAGGCTCTCGACCTCCAGGGCAACCCATCCATTGACCTCGACTGGTGGGATAACATCGACCCCGTCACCGGCGCCACTTCGCGTTATACCGTAGCCCACTGGTGCTCGACCGAGGCCCGTTTCCGCAACCATTTCAAGAGATTCAAGCCCGAAGCCGCGGCCAGCCTAATCCCGCTCGATAACATGCTCGTCCGCATCACGCAGCAGGACGTAGTCTACCGCCGCTATTTAAACCCGGCGCACCGCTCCTTCATCCCCGACTTCGGTGTTTTTATCGAGATTAAGGAAAAGGGCAAAACCGAGTACCGCGCCATCTCGCGCCAGTTAGTCATGTTCTGCGTAGAACGCCGCAAGGCCTGGCGGATGCTGCAATCCAAGGCGGGAATAGTGAACCGCGAGTACCAGGCCCAAAAGGCGATCCTCGCCGAAGTAGACTCCGGCAAGCTGCCGTTAGAAGAGCTCTTCGCCCGCGGCCACGAAATAGTAAAGGAGCGCCTCGCCGCCGCCGTGCCAGCCAAAGCCTGAGAAACTGGGTGCCCCACCCTCGGCGCGTCTTTGTTTTTGTGCCTAGGGTGGGAGACATTAGTTCATTTCTATAACTTGTCATCCTGAGCGAAGCGTAGCGAAGTCGAAGGACCTGCGGTTGCTTTTCGATACTTTGAAAGGGCACGACTTCAGTCGTGCGCAACCACCAACAACAATTGCAAAGATTCTACCTTTGACGCAGGGTGGTGCCCAGTGAGATCATCCTGCGCATGGGGAAGTTGGTCCTTACAGATGGGAAGATTACGGTTATGGATGAGGTCCGCAAAAACCGGTTAAAGGAAATTCTTGAGTGGTTGCATCACGCCTATTGGATTCGAGAGTTTCTTATTTCCAGTGGGATCGCGGTGGCCGCTATGAAATGGTTTGTCTCCCACATACCTACGTTGTCTCAATATGGATGGGCTTTATGGCCCTTATTTGCAGGTCTGATCATGTATGGGATCGCAATTGTTCGCGAACGCTGTGCACGTATCTCTGGATCAACTCCTGCGTTAAACGAAATAACCCAAAGGCCTCCGTTTCCACGTGACGAACTCCTAAAGGTGATCGATGATGCCGTGCAAGACGCAAAACGAGCAGGGGGGCAAGCAGGAATTCTCTGGAATCTTGCCGCTCGCGCCACAGAACTAACGCAGAGACTAGAAGAAACTTGGCATGACTGGAACACAGCAGGAGAACACTTGGTGCATCCGCTGGATGCGAGATTGGACAAACTGAAGGACCCTTCCTCGGACGAGGCATGGCGATTACTGAACGGGCGTCGCGATTTCATGGTTTTATATGCAGCGCATTTCTCGCATCTCCGTGCTGAATTCCCCGGATTCCTATCGATGTTAGTGCAAAATGGGTACCCATCTGACAAAAAGTACTCGGAAGTATTAAACAGTCTTCGCGATCACACAGCGAGGCTAGAAGAAAAAGCTCAGGATATTTGGGATACAGAGATTCCCGCAGCAGACCTGTATGCAACGGGTGTGTAGGCGGGTGGCCCAAGTCTGACCATCCAAATATGAAGGGGTGCCTCAGGTCCGGATTCTCGGACCTAGGGCACCACGAACCTCCACCGTCCGAACCTCCCGGAACCCACTCACACCAATCGGAGGCAGGTGGCCCGCTCATCAGCCCCGAAGAATCATCCTGAGCTTTGAATAGCTGTGCCCCGTTCATCGCGGTCTTATCGCGATGAGCGGGCGGGTGGCGCGGTCTGGAAAATAAGAAATGAGGATGCTGGGTGCCCGATGTCTCGATTTTCAGACCTGGGAGACCGCGAACACGGTGCGCTATCTAGAAATCCGCTCTTTGTAACCCGGCAGTCTCCAGGAACTGCCGCACCGTGAGAATCGCGATCCCCTCATAGCTCTCGATCCGCAGCAGATGCCGGTCTCCGCTGACGATAAAATCGGCTTTGCCCGCGACGGCGCATTCCAGAACGCGATTGTCGTCCGGGTCGTCGGCAACCGCATTCAACTCGAAATCCGGCTCGACTACCTTCGCGTTGGCTTCGAGTTTCGCTCGAATCAAGAGCGCATCGCCTTCTGAAACAGCGAATTTGCCGCGCAACTTCTCGTCCAACTCATCCAGAAGCGCCTTGGAAGTAACCAAAATGAATCGCCGGCTCAGCGCAAGGTCGAGAAATCTCCCCGGCAATCCCCCGAACATCAGAGCGGAGATGAAGACATTTGTGTCGGCAACCACGCGCATCAGTGGGCCGCGGATTGTAGCCGCTCCTGCCGGAACTCATCCGACAGGCGCTCCACATCCGCCTCGGTGGCGATGCCCAGCGTCTTGCCGGTGGCCTGAGTCCGGCGCAGCAACGCCTCCCACTCCGGATCGGCCGCCAGGTAGCGGCGCAGCGCCTCCCGGAAGAGTTCGCTGATCGTCCGGTCCTCCCGCTCGGCGGTCTTCTGCGCCTTCAGGAGCAGATCGGGGGAAAGTGTAATCGAGATGGTCTTCGCAGTGCGCATACTTGTCAATATAAAACAATGTCATATATTGTCAAGCCCTACTGAAGGCCTCTCGCTGCTCTGCCGAAGGCCGCCGCCCCACCGCAGGTGGTTTTGCCGAAAATTGCCCCCAATAGGCGCAAACTATAGAGAGAAAAGCGGCGAAAACCCGCCTTTTGAAGAGCAAAAAACAGGTGCGAAATCACCGCCGCCAGCCCCGTCGCTGGAGCCAAAAACGGCTGGCGGGTTTGTTTTTTCGCGTTTTGCGTGTGAAACTGTGGAGCCTATACTAACCAATTTATAATCAAAAACTTGCAAGCCCCTTCCTCACAGAAATACGCAAACCGCGAAACCGTGAGACTGTGCGGCGGCCAGGCAGCCTACCACTGCGCCCAATCGCCAGTTCCCAGCACCCATGCGGCCAGCAGCAGGTTGCTGACGGCGTGCGCCACCACGGCATCGCCCATTCTGCCCCTCCAGCGCACCGCCCCGGCAAAGGCCAGGCCGGCCAGCGTGCCCACCACCCAGTGCTGCCCGTGCATCAGCCCAAAGGCCGCCGAAGACAGCACTATCGAAAGCGCCGTCAGGCCGGCAAAGGGAACACCGTCAAACTCCCGGCTGATAAACCGGCGCGCCAGGTAGCCGCGAAAGGCCAACTCCTCAGCGATGGGCACGGTAACCACCGCGGCGGCGACGCGAAAGCCGATCCAGACCCAGCGCGCCGCGGGTGAAAGCGCCGCCAGCGCCGGACCCATCGGGCTGGCCGCGTGGGAATGCGTCCACCAACCGGGCGCAATCCACACCAGGAAGACCGCCGCGCCCGTGACCGGCCCCACCCAGCCGAAGCGCCAGTTCAGCCTCTTCAACTCCTGCCGGAAGCTCCAGATGGCGATGGCGGCGGCGACAAAACGCAGGGGATAGAGCCATTCAAAGTAGCCCGAGGCGGCCTTCGAGATAAAAGAAGCGGCTAGAATCGCCAAAAACGGCACCAGGTAAGCGCGAATAGCCGGAGATTCCCCACGCTGCTCAACCTGTCCCTCCGATGCGTCCGCTGCCGTCACCACTTCGCCGCCCGGTAAAGAAGCCACCGCGCCGCCAGCGGCGGAGGGCGCCTTGCGCACCCAGGAAAGCCTCTGCGTGGCCATGGAAAATGTCAGGGCGATGATGGTGAACGAAATCCATCCGAACTGGGAGTGAAAGCCGACCATGGCAACATCAGGGCTGATCTGGTCTCCTATGAGGATCAGTGCGGAAAGCCGGGCGATGTTCAGCAGCCAAATGCATCCCATCGCGCAGGGAATCAGCAGCAGCGCCTCCGGAAAGCGGGTCTCCTTCCGGAAGTACCAGAGCCAGGCAACGCTGAAAACAAGAATCAGCCCCAGCCCCTCGATCCCGGAACAACCGCCGGCAATCTTGATTGTGAAGCGAGGAGTGCCCATCAACAGAGCCGCGGGATCAGCAGCGACATCAGGCAGGAAAAGCCGAACCACCGGCAGCACTGTTCGGAAGGCGATGATCTGCAGAACCTGATTTTGAACAATGCTCGAAGCATCCCACAACGACCTGAGCGGAGAACTAAAGCCCCATGCAGCAACACCTGCAAGGAATGAATACAGCCACAGTGGACTGGTAACGCGAACTATCCTGATCCAGATTGGAAGAGGGACGCAAGCCAAGGCCAGCAGAAGGGTTCCCAGCAGGTAGACCGCGCTCCAGGCATAGCCAGAGACGCTCAGGGAATAGGCGACAGCATCGAAATGCAACTGGTCGCCGCCATGCAACCGGGCCATGGCGGAGACAAATACCGCGCCAACACAGATTAGATGGCCGCCAAATAAAATACGGTCGAAGGGAAGTCTTTCCAGTTGAGACTTGAATTTGGCATAGCCAAGCCCTAGGAATACCGCATAGGAAACGATGGCGGTTCGGGGAAATCTCTGGTGTCCGAAGAGGCGGTTCACGACAGGAAAGCAAAGCAGGCTTTCCAGCGCCACCATTGCACCTAACAGATATAGCCGTCCAAGCAGATGGCTGCGAAATAAAGATGATAATAAGCCTGACGGGGAATAGACGTTCCCAGCCGTGAAGCTATCGGGATTCTTCATCCGCTTCAGTCTTGCGCCCGGTTTACTTCTTGCGCCGGACGCGCAGAACAGCAAGAGTTCCCGCTAGCAGCGTGAGACCGCTGACCGCCAGACTCGGATCAACTTCGGGGGTAAGCCTGAATGCAAGAGCATGAGCGGTGGTGCAGTCACCGAGTGCAAGACCCAGAACTATGAGTACGTATTTCAGCAGGTTTTTCGTCATCTGCAACTCCCTTTCGGTGAATCTTCAAAGGATCTTAAATCCATAAGGCCCGACTAATCCGATCAAGCGCCCAGATGTACCAACGATTGTTTTCGTCGATCCGAACGCAATCTTCTCTGGGTAATATTCGGCCACTGTCATGAAGCAATCAACAGCGCCTAACCTTGCAACTTTCCCCCTCCAGCGCCGAAAAGAGAAAACCATCAAAAAACCGGCGCTGCCAGGCAGCAACTAGTAAATCATATTGAAATTTTAACACGCTTAGCAGGCCGTTTAAGGAAAATCAATAGCATCCGCAGATACAAAGTAGCCAGCGCTGGAGTACCTGGGAGAGGCATAATCCAATCGCCACTCTCTGGAATGCCCACGGGAAAAAGAGGGGTAAAGCCGTACTGCAGAATTCATGTTTTGCAACTCTTAAACAGCCTTGCGACTGCCTGCTATCATCAAATTTTTCTTTGAGAGCGGCAAAGGCTATAACTGCCTGTATCCCAGTGCCCACAACCGAAAGCGTCTGGTCCTTTCCGTCGTCCGGTTCTTTCCGTCATGGCGGCGACAACCGGACGCTTTCCTTGGCACATTGCGGCGGAGCAAAGAATCGACGGAAAGCTTACTTCAGGCGCCCGTCGAGAGATTTTTCAAGCCATTACGCTTTTTCCAGTAAAACAAGGCAGCGAGGCCGAGAAGACCACTGCCTAGCAACACCAGGCTGCTGGGCTCGGGGGTCTCTCCGAGCAAGAGCTGAGGATCGCCATCTGCCTTGATACTCTCACTGCCGGGAACCGGATTATAAATCGTGAAGGCGTTGTAGAAGCTGGGGTCGGTATTGTTAGCGACCCAGTACGCCGCGCTGCCCGGAGTCGTCGCGCTGGCCAGCAAGGCACTTATGGCATTCTGGTCATCCTGGGACAAAGTGCTCAACCCCGTCAGCAACGCTGGATCACCTGGATCTTGCACTTCCCCTAACAGTTCCCAATTTGCCCACTGTGTGACGGTTGCGCCAACAGCGCCGGTCAGAGACAGGATGTAAGCCGCCTTTTCATAGGTGGTTAACATGGTGCCTGTGACCTGCGAGATCGACTCGGTCGTGGCTGTCCAGCTCTCGCCGATCGAAATGTCAGCCTCATAGTCGATACACATCAGAGGAACATTTGTTGTTGTCACACCATTGTCGACTACGGTGAAATCGTAGGGGTACACATTGCCCCCATCCGGCCCACTTCCAGTGAACGGCCCGGCACCTGTAAGCTTCACAGTCACTGTATCCGCGTAAGCCCCCAGCGGGTTCAGCAACAATAGTGCACCAAACGCGGCTATGGACAGAATCGCGCCTACTCCAAACTTCTTCATTCTCACCCTTTCCTGATCGGCTAACCCGGCATTCTGGCTTGTGAGTAAGCTGTGCACACTTGCTCACATCTAGCTATAGCGCCCCCCTGCCCCGGCATGGGGAACTGATACAAAGGCGGATTTCCCGAGTCGCGCAAATTTTTTGCGTGACAATATAAAGTTTTTCTGTGTTCGGCCCGATATTACCAAAGGTCAATTATCGTCACAACATTACTATCGTCCACTATCGCAACATGCGACCTAAGTAACGCACAACAGTAACATGCTACTCCAGAAGCTCTTCCGCTAGTGTAGTCGAACTGAAGCATACGGCAGAGATGATGTATATGGTGAGAAAACAGCGTTTTGCCCGATTTCGAACGAAAAACCCGGCCAAGACGGAAAACCATGCCGGCATTCGCGATGGAGCTAGGATCAGGATGAAGTGATGGGGGGCATGAAAACTGGCTTCTAACGCAACTGGAGGCCCCGCGGTCTGCCGTGCCTCCAATTCTGCCTCTCGCCGCGAATGCCTCGCGCTCTGTTACGCCGCAGCCGCGCAGGCCTAATTGCTTTCCGGGCAGGCCGGCAGCAGCGGCAGTTCCATCAAAGTCTGCTTGCGGCTAGGCAAGGGGCTTTGTCTAAACACCGTCTGCGGTAGACCAAGACTGCAAGGCTGAGCAGGCCGCTGCCAAGCAGAACTAGAGTGCCGGGTTCGGGCGCAAGGTCAGGTGCGGCGCCAATCAAATTCTGAGGCAGATTATCTCCCGAGGGCTGTGTGCCAGGCACCGGGACATAAATCACATATTCGGAGTAGATGATCGAGCCAGCGTTGGCGGGATTATCGGCATAAGTCAACGCAGCCGCCAGCAGGGTACTGACGGAAGAATGGTACAGAGAGGGCAGATTGGCCAGCAAATTGGGGTCGTTGGGATCGAATAGTTCCCAGTTTGCCCACTGCGATTCCGCAATGGAATCCGCAGTTGTGCCGCCCTGAGAGAAGATGTAAGCGGCTTCTTCGTATTGCGTATTACCCGTGATCGGCGTGATCGTCGCGGTCCAGCTCTCGCCAAAGCTGATCTCATTCTTGTAGCTGATACACATCAGCGGGATGTGTTCGCAGCATTATTGTTGACACTGAAATCATACGGATTGACGTAGTACGGCCCGGAAGACTGCCCACCTGCACCTGTGAGTGTCAGCGTCACAGAGTCAGCACGAACCTCCGATGGGCTAAACAGCAGCAGAGCGCAAAACGCGCATGCGGACGCCACGGTATAAATTTTGTTGATTTTTCATTTCCCTCACCCTTTCTTGCCGTTGGAGGTGGAAACAAGCCTTCCAAGTGGGCTCTAGTTCGGTGTGCGTACATCAAAAGATTCATTTTCGCCGCAATGGGCCGACGCAGCGCAGTATGCTTTTGACGGGCCTAAAAACTTGTCTGAAAAAGTTCAAGTCCTTTTGTTTCTCTGTGAGAGTAATGAAGGCTTATGAGAGGCGCAAGATTACCGGTCCGCATTACACGTAGTTACTGTTGGAGGGAAGGGAGCGACGGTCAGCACTGCGCGGAGTTTTTGGAGCAGCATATAAAGGTCTTCCGTCCTATGATGATCAGGCCGGAGAATCTTCTTTCCTTCAAGCCCTTTGCTAGAAGTCATCTCATAAACCAAACTGTGCCCACGGACGACATCCCTCAGGGGCCAAAGCCCACGCAATTTGGGCTTTTTGCGGCACGGCTGAAGCCGTGCCCTTTCAAAGCCGGTTTATGAGATGGCCTCTAGTGTTATAAGTTCGGCGCGAGGCCTTCGATCCAGCCCTGGAGCAGCGCCGGGAAGCAGCCCAGCAGGACGACCGCCGCCGCGATTAGAACCAGCACGGCGAGAGTGACCGGATGCAGCTTGATTTTTTCTATCTTGCCCGGAGCTTCTTCGATGGCGGGCATAACATAGACCCGCTTGAGCACCTGCAGGTAGTAATAGAGCGAGACCGCGCTCAGAGCCACCGCCAGGGCCACCAGCGCAAACGGAACCACTCCCGCCGAAGCGCCCAACACGACGGCGAATAAATTGAACTTGGCCCAGAAGCCCACCAGCGGCGGAATTCCGGCCAGCGAAAGAAACAGCACCAGCAGCACCGCGGCCAGCACCGGGTTGCGCCTGTGCAGCCCGATAAAAGCGTCCAGGCGGTCGCTGCCCGTGGCCCGCTCGACGACCGCGACGGCCCCAAAGGCTCCGATCGTTGTAAGTCCATAGGTCAGGATGTAAAAGAGCACCGCAGCGGCGCCGCGCAGCGCGGGCGCGGTGGAGCTGGCAAGAAATGCGAGGGCGCTTCCCTGCCCCGAATAGGCGGGGTGAACGGCGACGCCCAATAAGATATAGCCGGCGTGGGCGATCGCCGAGTAAGCCAGCAGACGGCGCACGCTCGTCTGCGCCAGCGCCGCCAGGTTGCCGACGAGCATGGAGGCCGCGGCCGCGAGCAGAAGAATCGCCGCCAAGGGCTGCCAGGCGCGGTAAACCCCTTCCAGCAGGCGCTCATCGCCGCTGAAACTCCCGCCCGGCCTGAGCCAGTTCAGGCTGAGGGTAATCAGCAGCGCGAAGCTGGCCAGCTTGGAGACCGACGCAATGAAGGCCGCCGCCGGCGCGGGCGCGCCCTCGTAAGTGTCCGGCGCCCACAGGTGGAAGGGGACGGCCGCAACCTTGAAGCCGAGGCCCGCGACGACCAGAACCCACGCCACGTAAAAGAGCGGGCTCGGCCCCGAAAGCGCAATCGCCCGCTGAATCTGCTGTAGATTCGTGCTGCCGCTCAGCCCGTAGAAGTAACTGAAACCGAAGAGCAGAAAGGCCGCCGATATGCCGCCAAAGAGATAGTACTTGAGCGCCGCCTCGGCGCTTTTGGCGGAGTGTTTCGCAAATGCCGTCAGAATGTAGAGCCCCAGGCTGAGCAACTCCAGCCCGACGAAGATCACCAGCAGATCCTCGGCCGCTGCCACCAGCAGGCCGCCGGCGGCGGCCATCAAGACCACGGCGACAAACTCACCGGCGTGGCGCGTAAACTCCGCATCGATCACGAGCAGCAGCGTCAGCGCCGTCAGCACCAGAATGCCCGATTGCGCCACCTGCGCAAAACCGCCCGTCGCCAGCAGAGTGAACTCGCCGCCTGCGCCCCAGCTCAGGCCGCCTTGGCCCTGAAACTGCAAGGCCCACAGCGCCGCGCCGCAGCCGGCCACGCCGATCAGCGCAGCCGCTATCACGCGCGCCTTCTGGGCCGCTTTGCGGAGAAAACCCAAGTCCACCACGAGCACCACGAATGCCGCTAATTCCAGTGCGGTCTCCGGCAGCGTCACGCGGAAAAGGTCTGCGTAGTTCATCGTCCCCCTCCCGCCAGCAGCGCCTTCACGGCCGGTTCGATGGCATCGAGCAGAATCTTGGGATAAAGTCCCACGAACAAACTAACTCCCGCGAGTAAAACTACGCCGGTAACTTCAGGCCAGGTAATAGCCGCGAATCGGGGCTCCTGTTCGTGGATGTGCAGCGTGGGCGGCAGATCGCCGAAGAAGGCCTTCTGCAAGGCCCGCCACGTATAGGCCACGGCCAGCACAATGCCCACGCCCGCCGCGGCGACCCACCACGGATTCACCATCCACGCCCCCACCAGCACCTCGAACTCGGCCACAAACCCGGAGAAGCCGGGCAGCCCCATCGAGGCCACGCCGGCAATCACAAAGGCCCAGGCGGCAAAGGGCAGTCGCCTGGCCAGGTGCATTGTTTCGAGTTCCGCCAATTGGCGCGTGTGCGTGCGGTCGTAGACGATGCGCCCCACAATGGCGAAGAGCAGCCCGGCGATGATGCCATGCGAGAACATTTGCAAAACCGCGCCGGTAACGCCGATCTGGTTCAAGGTCATCAGACCCAACAGCACGAAGCCCATGTGGCTGACGCTGGAGTAGCCGATGACGAATTTGAAGTCGGTCTGCGCCAGGGCGGCCAGCGCGCCGTAGACGATGCCGATGACGGCCAGCAGCGCGAAGAGGTCGCGCCAGGAGCCGATGCCGACGAAGGAAAATCCCCACGGGTCCAGGCCGCGCGGGAAAAGAGCAATGCCTACCCTCAGGCAGCCGTAGGCGCCCATCTTCATCACCACCCCGGCCAGCAGCATGGAAGCGGCGGTGGGCGCGGCCACGTGGCCGGTGGGCGCCCAGGTGTGAAAGGGCCACATACCGGCCAGGATCGCAAAGCCGGTGAAGACCAGCGGGAAGCACCACATTTGAAAGCTCGCCGGAAGGCCCGCGTGAGCCAGCGCGTCGAGGCTGGTCGAGTGGCTGCCCGAGGCAGTGTAAGCCGCCAGCAGGCCGACCAGGACCATCGCCGAGCCCGTGAAGGAGTAGAGCACCAGCTTCATAGCCGCGTACTCGCGCCGCGTCGAGCCCCAGATAGCAATCAGAAAATACTTTGGCACTATCGCAATTTCATAGAAGACAAAGAGCAAAAACAGATCGAAGGAGAGAAAAACTCCGTAAACTCCGCCGATCAGCGCCAGGAAAAAGGCGAAAAACTCGTTGGTGCGCAGAGTAATGTTCCAACTGAACAAGACTCCGGCGACCGCGGCCAGGCCGGTAAGCAGAACCAGTACGCGGCTGATGCCGTCGGCGGCCAGCAGGAAGCGAATGCCCATCGACGGCACCCAGGGCAGATCGACGATCGTCACGCGGGCGGCTTGATTGGTCCCTATGCCGGCGGCAAATCCCGCCACGGCCACGGCCAGCCCGGAGACGGCCACGATGAGCGCCAGCCAGCGCGCCAAAGCCGGCTTGCCCCTGGGCAAGAAGGCCACGGCGAGCGCTCCGGCAAAGGAGAGATAGATCGTGAAGGCCAAGAGCGGCGCCGGATTGGAATGAAGGTTCAAAAACATCAAAATCTCCAGTGAGCCAGCAGGTTCACGGCCGTGGGATTCACGCTTTCCACAATCAACTGCGGCAAAAGGCCCACCAGCAGCATCAGGCCGATGACCGGCGCCATCGCCAGCCGCTCGTCATGGTGCAGGTCAGGGAAGCTGGCGCAGTGCTCCGGCACGGGGCCCCAAAAAACCTTCTGAATCACGGTCAAAATCACCGCCGCCGTCACCAGCAGGCCGAGAATCGAAACCGTGGCCGCCACCCAGGCCAGCGGGAAGACGCCGCGGAAGATGAGGAACTCCGCCGGGAAGCCATTCAGCCCCGGCAGCCCAAGCGAAGCAAACAGGGCGATCCCCATCAGCCCGGCCAGCACTGGCGCGGGCTTGCGCAAGCCGCCAAAGTCGTCGATGCCGCGATGGCCGCCCGTCCGCTGCTGCATCATGGCCACAAACCAGAAGAGCGCGGCCGCCGTGAGGCCATGCGAGAACATCTGGAAGATCACGCCGTTCAAGGCCGCCGCCTGGCTGGTCAGAAGAGCTGTGGCCGTTGCGCCTCCGGGCGTAGGGACCGCCAGCGCAAAAATGCCCAGCAGGCAGTAGCCCAAATGGTTCACCGACAAGTAGGCGAAGATGCGCTTCAAATCCTTCTGCGCCGCCGCCGCCCAGGCTCCCATCACGACCGTGGCCACGGCCAGCACCAGCAGCGGAGTGCGAATCTCGGCAATCTGCGCCCCGAAGAGCGGCAGCGCAATGCGCAACAGGCCGTAGAGTCCCATCTTCGACATGGCGCCAGTCAGCAGCATCGTCACCGGCGAAGGAGCTTCCGCGTAGGCCGCGGGCAGCCATGTGTGAAAGGGGATCATCGGCACCTTCACCGCAAAACCAGCCAGCACGCCAATCGCCAGCCAGAGCGTCACCGGCCCCAGGTGCGCCGTCACTGCCCGCTCCAGCGCGCCGGTCGAGGCCATCTGCGCCAGGGCGACGAAGTCCATGCTGCCGGTGGATAGAAAGACGGCCAGAAAGGCCACCAGCAGGGCCGCCGAGCCGGCCATCGTGTAAACGAAAAACTGCGTCGCCGCCGGGCCGCGCCGCGCCCCGCCCCACAATTTGATGAGGAAAAAGGCGGGAATCAGGCTCAGCTCCCAGAACAAGAACCAGTGGAAGAAGTTCAGCGCCGTAAAGGAGCCGAAAAGGCCGGCTTCCAGCGTCAACACCAGCGCGAAGTAGAGCCCTGGCTGGTGATGCACGCGGTGCGCCGCATCGACCGACATCAGCGTCACAAGCGCCGCGAGCACCAGCATCAGCGCGCCCAGCCCGTCCACGCCGAGGTGGTACTCGATGCCCACCGACGGCGCCCATGCGGCGCGCTCGACCAGCCCAATGCTGCCGTCGACGGGCAGCCGCGTCCAGACCACGAGAGCTATCGCCAGGCTCAAGAGCGTTGTGATCAGAGCCACGCCACGCGCGTGACGGCCCGCAAAGAGCGCCACCGCCGCGCCCAGCAGGGGCAGCACGGTCACGAGCGTCAGGATGGGAATTGCCAGAGGGAATCCGCTCATGACCGGCTGCTCCAGATCAGAATTGCGGCCAGCGCGGCCACGGCCAAAGCCAGGATTCTCAGGTAGGTCTGCACGCGGCCCGTCTGCACCCGCGCCAAGAGGCCCCCGCCCACGCTCAACTCCTCGCAGCCTTTGTCAAAGCTGCCGTCCACCACATTTGTGTCAAGAAAGCGGCTCAGCCCGGCCCACTGCCCGAAGAGCCACGCCACACCGGCCACAGCGCCACCCCAAAGCCTGCGGTCCAGCCAGTCCGCCACGCGCGCCCACCAGCGGTAGAAGGCGACGACCGTCACCCCGTAGAACTCATCCACATACAGCCGGCCGCGCAGCCCGGCCCAGGCCCAGGGCGCGGCCTTTTCCAGAATGTCCGGCTCCTCCGGCCGGGGGGCCAGTCCGCCATAAAGCCTCCAGCCTAGCCACAGCCCGAGAAAAACCACGGCAGTTGAAGTGGCCATCAGCGTCAACAACCCCGGCTCCATGAAGCCGCGCCACGTAAAGCCCGCCGCGCGGTTCTCCAGAAAAGCCCGGAACCACGGCCAGGCCGGCGTTCCGATCAATCCCAGCGCCATCGCGAAGAAGGCCAGAATCCCCAGCGGCAGGGTCATCACCGCTGGGCTCTCCTGCGCCGGTTTGTGCCCCCGCCTGTGGCCAAAGAAGACGTAGGACACCTGCCGCGTCATGTAGAACGCCGTCAACAATGCACCGAAGACCAGCATATAGAAGGGCGTCTTGGCCACGCTCCAGTGCTCAGCCGCCTCCAGAATGCCGTCCTTGCTCCAGAAGCCGGAAAATAGCAGCGGAAAGCCGCAGAGCGCCAGCATCCCCATCGCGTAGGTCAAAAAGGTCAGCGGCATGACGGACCTAAGCCCGCCCATGCGCCGCACGTCCTGCTCGCCGTGACAGCCGTGGATCACCGAACCCGCGCCCATAAACAGCAGCGCCTTGAAGAAGGCGTGGGTCATCAGGTGGAAGAGGCCCACGGCAACGCCGCCCATCCCCAGGCCGGCCATCATGTAGCCCAGTTGCGAGATCGTCGAATAGGCCAGAATGCGCTTGATGTCGTTCTGCGCCACGGCAATCAGCGCGGCAAAAACCGCAGTGAAAGCGCCCACCCAGGTGATCACCGTCAGCGCCGTTGTTGTGCCGCCAGCCAGCGTTCCAGCCTGCGTCAAAACTCGCGTGGCCAGAAGTGGCGCACCAGCGGCCATCAGGGGATAAACCCGCGCAATCAGGAAAACTCCGGCGGCTACCATGGTCGCCGCGTGAATCAGCGCCGAGACCGGCGTCGGGCCCTCCATCGCATCCGGCAGCCAGACGTGCAGCGGGAACTGGCCGCTTTTGCCCGCCGCTCCGGCAAAAATCAAGAGGCCAATCGCGCCCGCCGCCGTCAGGCCCAGAGCGGCAGGCGCGACCAGCAATCCGGCCAGCGCGGTGGGCTCAATGGCGCCGGCTCCGTGGTTGTAAAAGAGCAGAGTTCCGGTCTGCGCGAAGAGCCAGACCATTCCGAGCAGGAAAAAAACGTCGCCCACGCGGGTGGTCAGAAAGGCTTTTTTGGCCGCCGCTGCCGCCGCTGGCCTCTCATACCAGAAGCCGATCAACAGGTAAGAGGTCAACCCGACCAGCTCCCAGCAGATAAACAGCAGCAGCAGGCTGTTGGCGGCGACCACCCCCAGCATGGCCCCGGCAAAGAGCGAGAGAAAGCAAAAAAAACGGGTGTAGTTCCCGTCGTGGGCCATGTAGCCGATCGAGTAAATAAAGATTACGAGGCTCACAAAGCTGACCATCACCAGCATCACGGCCGAGAGCGGATCGAGCACCCAACCCAGCTCCACATGGCCCGCGCCAGATGGCGTTCCCACTTGCATCCACGTGAAGTTGACCGTCTCGCGCACGGCCGCTTCATGCGCCCAGCCGCTCACCACGTGCGCGAAGGCCACGAGCGAAAGCAGCAGCGAAAAACTCAGCGCGCCAATAGCCAGAGTGGCGGAAGTCCTGCGCCGCGACCGGCCAAGCAGCGCCGTCACCGCCGCGGCCGCCACCGGCAGGGCGGGAATCAGCCAGAGAATCTCCGCGATGAATGAGGCCGCCAACTGCGGAGTGAATGAAATTGCTTCCTGCATCAGCCTCTCACCCCTTCATCCTGTTGATAGCGTCCAGATCGGTGGTCCGCGCGTGGCGATGGATTTGAATGACCAGCCCCAGCCCCACGGCCGCCTCGGCCGCCGCCACGGCGATCGAGAAAATGGCGAAGATCATCCCCGTCAGCAGCTCCGGATGCGGCCCATAACGCCAGAAGGCAATCAGATTCAGATTGGCCGCGTTCAGCATCAACTCGATCCCAATCAGCACCAGGATGGCGTTGCGCCGGGTCAGCGCCCCGGCCAGGCCGATGGAAAAGAGCAGCGCGGCCACCAGAAGGTAGCCCGTGAGCGGCGTGATTTGACCTATCATTTGGCCTCCACTTTCTCATGCATGGCCACGATCACCGCGCCGATCAGCGCCACCGTCAGCAGCACCGCCACAATCTCCAGCGGCAGGACGTAACGGCCAGTGAGCGCCCGGCCAATCTGCTCCACGGTGACGGCCGGAGCGGGAGAGACCGTGGAAGCCGGAGTAGCGGCGGTCGCGGGCGCGGCAGCTCTGGGCAGCCGGGGCGCGGAGGCGGCGACCGCCCAGGCGAACACGGCAAAAACCGCCGCCGCCGCGGTGAGGCCCGCCAGCCAGCTTCTGCTGAAGACTCCGCCCTGGGGAGTTTCAGAGCCCCTGGTGAGCAAAATCGCGAAGACCACCAGGATGGCCACTGCCCCGATGTAGACCAGAATCTGCGCAAAACCGGCAAACTGCGCGTCCAGATTCAGAAAAAGCAGCGCCAATCCGGCAAAAGCCACGGTCAGCGCCAGCGCGCAATGCACGGTGTTCTTCAAGAGCATGGCTGCCAGGGCACCGGCCACGGTCAGCGCCGCAAGCAGATAGAAGATCAGGCTCATCGACCGCACCTCCTTTCTTCGGCGCGAGGGTGGGAGAGCACGAATTCGCTCCAGAACGACTCACTCCGCATAGCGATAGCTCCTTGGTCCGAAGTGCTCCCGGCGCATTTCCATCCGGCCCATCACCACGTAGGCCACCACGAGAATCACCGTGCAGAAGACCCAGCGCTCCCACCCCTCGCCTAGAAACCTCCACAGCGCGGCCACCAGGAGGTTCAGCAGGGTCATCGGCAGGACAAACTTCCAGGCAAAGTTCATCAGCTGGTCCTGCCGGAGCCGCGGCAGGGTTCCGCGCAGCCAGATGAAGACGAAGATCGAGAGCATTAGCTTGGAGAAGAACCAGATCCACGACGGAATCCAGGTCAGAAACGAGAATGGCGCCGACCATCCGCCCAGAAACAGCGTTGCGCCCAGCCCGGAGATGGAGAACATGGCCAGGTACTCGCCCAGAAAGAAGAGCGCGAATTTGAAGCCTGAATACTCGGTGTGGTAGCCGGCCACCAGCTCCGACTCGCCCTCGGGCAGATCGAATGGCGAGCGGTTGGTCTCGGCGGTAGTGGCAATGGCGTACATCAGAAAACCCGCCAGCCCCCAGGGCGTGAAGATGTACCAGTGAGGCAACCCCCAGGTGTACTGGTTCTGCGCCGCGACGATTTTGGTCAGCGAGAGCGAGCCGGCCATCATCACCACCACCACGCTGGACAGCAGCAGGGCCACCTCGTAGCTGATCATCTGCGCCACCGCGCGCATGGCGCCCAGCAGCGAATACTTGTTGCGGCTCGACCAGCCGGCCATGAAGATCGCCAGCTCGGTCGATGTACCCATGGCGAAGTAAAACAGCAGGCCGGCGTCCACGTCCACCAGCACCATGTTGCGCCCCATGGGCACGACCGCAAAGCCCATGAAGACGGCCACCACCAGCACCAGCGGCGCCAGGAAATGCACCACCCGGTCGGCGCTCGCGGGGACGATGTCCTCCTTGGTCAGCGACTTGATGCCGTCGGCCAGCGGCTGCAAGAGCCCCAGCGGACCCACGCGGTTGGGGCCAATCCGGTTTTGTATCCGGCCCAGTCCCTTGCGTTCGAGAACCGTGGTCAGGGCAAAAAGCACCGGAAAAAGACCGACGATAGCCGCTACGCACAGTACGACGCCCGCCGCCGGCTGCCAGGAGGCGGGCAGAAAGCCCACCAGCCACTCTTTCAGCAAAACGAAGACCTGGTCTGAGGTTTCGATGAGGGGCCTGGCGATCATCGGCGGCCCTCCTGGTCCGGCTGTTTCTGGGAGGCGACTTCGGCAGCAGCTTTGGCCGCGTCAGAGGCGGCTTTGGCCTCAGCTTCACCGGTAGCGGCCTTGGCCACGCCGGTTTCCTCAGCAGCCTTGGCGGCGCCCACACCCTCGGTCGTCTTGGCTGCACCAGCTTCTCCGGTAGTATTGGCTGCGGCGGCTTCGGAAGCGGCTTTCGCTTGGGCAGCTTCGGCAGCGGCTCTGGCAGCCTCCGCTGCGGCTTTGGCCTTTTCCTCGGCCTTGGCCTTTTCCCCGGCCAGCCGCGCGTCCACCTCGGCCGCCCCGGCGGGATGAATCCGGTGGTAGTACTCGTTCGGCTTGACCAGTTGATCGAGGTTCAGCAGCAGCCCGCCGAAGCGGTCCCCGGTGCTCAGTTCAAATTCCGTGTTCATCTTGATGGCATCGAAGGGGCAGACCTCGACGCAGATCTGGCAGCTCATGCAGACGGAAATGTCGATCTCGAAGCGCACCGGGTAATTCTGCGGCTTGCCGACAAAGTCCGGCTTCTTGTCGCTACTCTTCACGATGAAGATGCACTGGGGCGGGCACTCCTTCTCGCAGATCTGGCAGGCGACGCAGCGCAGCCCGGCCAGCGGGTCCTCGCCGTCGTAGACGAGGAAGGGGAATACACGCGCCGCCTCGAACGGGGCGATCCGCCGCTCCGGATACTCGACCGTGGTCAGTCGCTCGGGCGAGACAAAGCTGCCGAAAAAGTTCCTCGCCGTCTCCGCCAGCCCTTTCAGAATTCCCTCGCCAAACAAGTTGCCCCTCCCAAGTAGACAGTTAACGGTTACCGTCAAAAAACTGACAACTGTAAGCTGTCGGCTGTTAGCTGCCTCACCGATCCACCTCTCCCAGCACAATGTCCACCGAGCCGGAGATCAGCACCACGTCGGCCACGCTGTGGCCCAGGCACATATCCTCGAGAATCGTCAGGTTGATCAGGCTCGGCGGCCGCACACGGTAGCGGTAGGGGTTCGGCCCGCCGTCCGAGATCAGATAAAAGCCCAGTTCGCCCTTGGGCGCCTCGATCCGCCCGTAGGCCTCGCCCGGCCGGGGGCGGAAGTTGCGCAGCTTCAACCTGGGGTCCATCACCGGCCCCTCGGGAATCTCCCTGAGAGCCTGCTCCAGAATCTTGACCGACTCGCGCATCTCCAGCAGGCGCACCATGAAGCGGTCGTATACGTCCCCGTGCTCGCCCATCGGCACGCGGAAGCTGAAGCGGTTGTAGATGCCGTAGCCGTCCACCTTGCGAATGTCGTAACCCACGCCCGAGGCGCGCAGCATGGGGCCGGTGACCCCGGCGTTGATAGCCAGCTCCGGCCGGAGAATGCCCACTCCCCGGCAGCGCGCCATCAAAATCTCGTTGGTCGCCAGCAGCCGCTCGAATTCGTCCACAAACCCCGGCAGCGCCGCCACGCGGGCTCGCGCATTGTCCAGCCAGGCTGCCGAGGCGTCCACGCGGCAGCCCCCGAAGCGCATGTAGTTGCACATCATGCGCGCCCCAGTCAGCTCCTCGAAGAGGTCCAGAATCTTCTCCCGTTCGCGGAAGGCGTACATCAGCGGCGTGCCGCTGGCGCCCATCTCCTGAATCAGGAAACCGATCGAGGAGGCGTGGTTCTGGAAGCGCGTCAGCTCGGCCAGGATCACCCGCAGGTACTCGGCCCGCTCGGGAACCTGCTGCCCGGCCAGCTTTTCGACCGCCAGCGCGTAGGCCCAGTTGTTGCTGAGCGAACAGAAGTAATCCAGCCGGTCAGTGTATGGCATCGAGGACAAATAGCTCTGGCCTTCGCCCAGTTTTTCGTGGTTGCGGTGCAGGTAGCCGAAGACCGGCCTGAGCCGGACTACCCGCTCCCCGTCGAGGGCCACGTCCATGCGGAAGACCCCGTGCGTCGAGGGGTGGTGCGGCCCCATGGAGACTTCCAGCAGCTGGCTGTCGCCGTCAATCTCCATCCGCTGCGGACGGTTCCAGTTCTCCGGCCTCTCCAGCCTTTCACCAGCGGCGGCCGAATGAATCCGCGATTCGCTCATGCGCCCGCCTCCGTTCCCTGCCGCGCTTCCGGCTGAGCGACGGCCTCGGCCGGTGACGCTGCCGCCCCACCGCTTACTGCCTGCTCTGCCGCCATCTGCTCTGCCGCCTCCTGGTGCGCCTGCGCCCGTTCGAGCACCCGGTCGTGCGCCGTGGGCTCGTACTCGAAGTCGTTCGGCTCCATGTAATCCCGCCGCATGGGGTGGTCTTTGAAGCCCGGCCACATCAGCAGCCGCCGCAGGTCCGGGTGGCCGGTGAAGACGATCCCGTAGAGGTCGAAGACCTCCCGCTCCTGGAACTCGGCCGACCGCCAGATGGGCGTCAGCGAGGGCAGCACCACCTGGTCCGTCCGGTTCGCGGTCCTCATGCGAAGGATCACCGGCCCGTGTTTTTTGGCCACCGAATAGAGGTGATAGACCGCCTCCAGAAACCCTGGCTCGATGCGCTGGCAGGTTTCCTCAACCGTCTCTTCGACGGCCTGCTCGACGCCGTCCACCATTTTGGTCACGGTGCGAGTCTCCGGCATCGTTTCTTCGATCTCCTGGTCCAGCCAGTCGACGCCGGTCACATTGGAGAGAAAATCCAGCGCCAGCTCCGCGTCGTCGCGCAAAAACCTCGCCACCTCGACCGCGCAGCCGGGCTCGATCCTGAGCGAGTGCTGCCCGGAGGGGCTGGGATTGGGCACAACCTCGACTCCCGCGCCCGCAACCGCCGCCTCGATGGCCGCCTTGATCTCCTCCACCGTCTTCATCAGCGCTTCACCTTGGGTGCACTCCAGACGCCGGGATTCGATGCCGGCTCCAGGTCGTGCTCTCCATAAACAGGCACCGGAAACTCGCCTCGCGCCCCGGCATCCAGGTGGCGCGGACGGCCCTCCCCGGTCAAAGGCTGGCCGTCAATCTTCTTCTGCAACGTCATGAAGGCGTGGATCAGCGCCTCAGGCCGCGGCGGGCAGCCGGGAATGCACACGTCCACCGGAATGTAGCGGTCGATGCCCTTCAGCACGTTGTAGCCCTGTTTGAAAGGCCCTCCACTGATGGCGCAGGCCCCCATGGCGATCACGTAGCGCGGCTCGGCCATCTGGTTATAGAGCCGCACCACGGCCGGGGCCATCTTCTTGGTCACCGTCCCGGAGACGATCATCAGGTCAGCCTGGCGCGGCGACGGACGGAAGACCTCGCCCCCGAAGCGGGCCAGATCATAACGCGCCATGGTGGTGGCGATCATCTCGATGGCGCAACAGGCCAAGCCAAACTGCATCGGCCAGAGGGAACTGCGCCGGCCCCAGTTATAAAGCTCCTCGAGGGTCGTCACGAAGATCCCCTGCCGCCCCAGTTCGGTCTTCAGCGCTTCATCCATCGTCGCTGCGCTCCCGTTAGCTTCTAGCTGCTAGAAGCTGTTTTTACCCCCAGGTCAGCACGCCCTTGGCCCAGGCCCAGGCCAGCCCCTCGACCAGCAGCAGCACAAAAACCAGCATTGCGGCGCAGGCCGCGGCCCCCAAGCCGCTGAAAGCCACCGCAAAAGGCAGCAGAAAGACCGACTCCACGTCGAAAACCAGGAAGATGATGGCGTAAAGATAGTAGCCCGAGTGGAACTGCATCCAGGCGTCGCCCTTCGACACCAGCCCGCACTCGTAAATGGCGTTCTTCACCGCATTCGGCTTGGCTGGCGAGAAGACCTTCGCCCAAGCCCGCGCCAGCGCCAACGGAGCCAGCACGAAGGCCACGGCCGCCACGAAAAGAACCGTCAGAGAGAAGTAGGGATTCGAGGCCATCTTCGAAAAGAGAATCCTCCACACACACCGTACCAGTTTCGATGGCGGCGGGGGCGAAAAGATGCGCCCGCCGCCGCCGGCCACTCCATTTTCTCCCTGTTAGTCCCACTCTGTGATCTGTTCGCGGCAGATTTTCCGGCCGCCGCGGCTACCGTGGAGAGCATTCCACGAACGCGGCCGGGGTACCGCGAGAACTTAAATAAATTGCTGAATTGTCTGGCAATTTGATGCGGGAAGCAGTAATCGCTTCCTACCACGAAGACAAAAAGGCCTCCCATCTGGGAGGCCCTGAAGTTTAAATCGCCGAATTGGCTCTAGCGCGGACGAAGCGCCTTGATGGCCTCCGGCAGCCGCTCTTCGAGCAGACGGGCGCGCTCGACCGCAATGCCGCCCAGGTAGGACGGGGCCGGCGTGGTGGTCAGCACCAGCACCAGCGCGATCACCGAGAAGCAGAGCCCGGCAATCCCCGCCGAAACCAGCATATGGTAGGTGTCGGCGATGTCCAGGCCGAAGACGTTGAAGGCTACGTGCTCCAGCGGCTTGATGTGCTTGAGAACCGCCAGCGCAAAGAGGAAGAAGAAGACCGCCAGTGAGGTTAAAACGGCCAGCGTCGCGTCCAGGCCGCGGTGGAAACGCTGCCGTGCGCGGCAGTGGGGGCATTCGGCGAAATGTTGCTCGTAGTCCTTGCGCATCTCCGGGAAGATCCCCGAGATGTCATACCGCCAGCTTGCCAGGATGGCGCCTACGACTCTATCCGTGCATTGGGTTGCTGCCATAAATGTGAAGACTCACTTTGCAAAGGAGGTGTTCCACCGCCACGTACTAGCGCGGCTCAGCTGGCAACGGAAAAGCTCAGCACTCCCCTTCCAGTTTACCTGATACAGAGTGACGTCTGTACTGTATTATTCTAGCTCAGATTACCTAAAAGTAAATAGAAGAGAGCGGTTCATGTTGCATGGCCAGCAATAGTTTATTGGCCAGAAGGCTCGCCCGGCCTAGCAGCGCGCGCTCGGCGGTGACCTGCACCAGTTCGGGAAGGTTATTGCTTTCAGATAGATGCGCCAGGATCACGTAAGCCGCCTGGCCGTCGTAGCCACCTTCGAGAAACTCCGCCGCCGCCTCGTTCGACAGGTGGCCCACGCGCGAGAGCACACGCTGCTTGACCGCCCAGGGGTAGGGGCCGTCGCGCAGCATTTCCAGGTCGTGGTTGGACTCGAGCAGCAGCAGGTCCAGGCCCTGGAGCTGCGCTCTCACATTGGGCGGAACGTAGCCCAGATCGGTGGCAAAGCCCATCCGCACCCCCTCGGCGCCGAAAACAAATCCGACCGGATCGGCGGCGTCATGGGGGACTGTAAAGGGGCTGATGGCAACGTCGCCGATCTCGAAGGGCTCGCCAGCGGCAAAGTACTCGAGCCCCGGCAGCCAACTGGGGTCTTCCTTACGCGAGGGCGGACGCGAAGAATCCTGTTCGAAGGCCGTCCCGGTTGCCAATTCCAGCTCAGAAGCCTCTCCCGGCGAGGGTGAAACGGGAACGGGCTCCGCATCGAATGCCTCCGCCTCATCGGTTTCGTCAGGCTCGCCCTCGTCGCTGGCGGAGACCTCGGCCTCGGCCTGGCGCTCGGCGGCCTGGCGGCGCGTCTGCTCCAGCCATTGCGCATAGGTCATTTGCCGGCGCGGCGAGAGCCAGCGCATCCAGGCGCGGTGCGTGCCCTCGGTGAAGTAGACCGGAATGCCCAGCTTGCGCGCCGTCACGGCCAGCCCATTCACATGGTCGGAGTGCTCGTGGGTGATGAGAATAGCGTCCAGCGTCTCCGGCTCCTCGCCCACGAGGCGCATCCGCCGGAAGAGCTCACGGCAGCTCAACCCGCAATCGACCAGAATCCGCGTCCGCCCGCCGGAGAGAACCGCCGCATTGCCCTTCGACCCCGACGCCAGTACCGTGAAACGCACCATCTTCTGAGAATACCGCGCGGGGCTGTGGATGGGCGCTTTGAAAGGGCGCGGCTTTTCGGGGAAAAGACTGCCGACAGGCCGGAATAACAGGGTTCACAGCCGTTCTTCGGGCAAACTGGCCGGAATCTCGATCGAGACCAGCGTGCCGCGGCCGGGAGTGCTGACAACGCTGAAGCGGGCCTGATTGCCGTAGAGAACCTCCAGGCGCTCGCGCACGTTTTTCATGCCGATGCCCGCGCCGGGGCGGCGGAGCGCCGAGGCTGGCCGGTTGCCCATGCCGACGCCGTCGTCGGCCACCTCGATCAGCACGCGGTCGCCTTCCAGGCGGCTGCGCAGAGTGACGGTGCCGCCGTGGATGCGCGGCTCCAGTCCGTGCTTTATGCTGTTTTCGATCAGCGGCTGGAGCAGAATGCTGGGCACCAAAACTCCTAATGTCCGCGGATCGATCTGCTTTTCCACCTTCAGCTTGCCAGCGCCGAAGCGGACCACCTCGATGTCCAGGTAGTCGTCGGTAAATTTCAGTTCCTCGCTCAAGGGCACGTAGGTGTCGTGGTCCTTCAGCAGGGCGCGCAAGATATTGGCCAGCTTGACGATCATCTCGCGGGCCAGCTCCGGCTTCAGCCGCACCAGCGAGGCGATGGAGTTGAGCGTGTTGAAGAGGAAGTGCGGATTGATCTGCCGTTGCAGGGCGTCGAGCCGGGCCTCGAGCAGCAGGCGCTTCTGCTCTTCGAGCTTCAGTTCGATGCGCAGCGCATTCCAGACCTTGAGCACAATGCCCACCACAATGGGCGCGCTGAGCCAGACCAGCGCCGCCAGCCACCATTGGCCAGCCACCAGCGCAAAGAGGCGGTGGGGAAAGGCGTGGGCCACCCATTCGCGAATCATCTCCATGGCGACGATCAGGACCAGCAGCAGAATCTGGCGGTCGATGCGCGGCTGGCGCAGGTTGCGGCGCACCCAGCGGTAAAGGCTCAGATCGACGAAGGGCGTGAAGGACCAGATCTCCTCGGTCTCTACAAAGCGGCCCAGCAAGCCCGCCGCCAGGCCCAGCGCGAGGTTGAAGGGCAAGGCGAGAAATTCGTGGTGAAAGAGCGCGGGCGCTGAGAGCACCGCCCCGCCCAGCATGGCCCACTCCGGCCCCACCAGCAAACCCAGCAGAACGACCGCTTCAAAGGAGATGTCGGCGGCCAGGAAGTTGGGCACCGCGATCCGAATCCACACGCCCAGCGTGAGCGGCACCAGGAAGAAGGCCACCAGGGCCGCAGTCTGACGGCGGCGGCGGCGCTCGGCAAAGAGCAGCCGCTGAAAGGTGCGCGACCGCGCCAGAGCGCTGGCCACCGCCGCGGCTACGCCCAGCTTGACCAGTAGCGTGATGAGAATCAGCTTGTCGTCGGCCACGCTTTCACTCTATCGCGCCACGGACCGGAAGAGCCAATCTGGCGGACGCAGTCTGGACCGCGTCCGCCCACCAGCCCTCAGCGCGGCGCGTCCCGGTGCAGCGCCTTCACCTGGTAACCGGCGCGCTGGAGGGCCGCGGCCATCTCCTCGACCATCATCACGCTGCGGTGCTGGCCGCCGGTGCAGCCGAAGGCCACGGTCAGGTAGCTTTTGCCCTCCTCGACGTAGTGCGGCAGCAGGTAGAGCATCAGGTCCGTGACCCGGTCAAGAAACTCCTGAGTCTGCGGAAAGCCGCGAACATAGGCGGCCACCTTGGGGTCCAGGCCGGTCAGCTTGCGAAACTCCGGCACAAAGTGGGGATTGGGCAGAAAACGCACATCGAAGACCATGTCCGCATCCAGCGGCACGCCGTTTTTGAAGCCGAAGCTCACGCAACTGACCAGCAGGCGGCTGCTCTGGCCCTCGTTGCCGAAGCGAGCCTGGATGTGGGCGCGCAATTCGTGGACGTTGAAGTTCGAGGTGTCGATCAGCGTATCGGCGACGTTGCGGATGGGGTCCAGCAGTTGCCGCTCCTCGACGATGGAGCGGGAGACCGTCTCCTGACGGCCCAGGGGATGCGGCCTGCGGGTCTCGGAGTAGCGCCGCACCAGCACCGCGTCCTGCGCGTCGAGAAAAACCACGCGCGTGTGCAGCAGCATCTTCACCCGCTTGAGAATCTCCGGCAGGAGGTCCAGAGTCAGGCCCTCGCGGACATCGACCACGATCGCCGCGTTCTGAATGTCGGCGGATTTTTCCACCAGCGCGGCAAAATCCGGCAGCAGCTCCAGGGGCAGATTGTCGACAGCATGAAAGCCCAGATCCTCGAAGGCCTTGAGCGCCGAGGCCTTGCCCGCGCCGGAGATGCCCGTGACGATGACCAGCTCCTTGCCGGGCTTCTCCGGCCGCTCCACGGGCTGAGCGGGCTGAGGGGCGGAACTGTCTCCAGGCGCGTGGCGGGAAGGCGTCATGGGCACATCGTACACCGAAAGGCGGCTCACGCGCACCGAAAGGCGGCTCACGCACTCTGTTCCGAGCAGCGTCTGTGCGCGCCAGCCTGAGGGCTGCGTCGGATTTCCCGTTCACGCTGCCGATTCAGGCTGCCGGCTCAGGCTCAGGAGGCAATAAAGGGTACGGGCCGAGGCCCGTACCCTTTACGCATCCTCGAGTTTTGGACAGGTTTTAAGGCAGCTCCACCAGCTCCATCTGGCCATTGCGGCGGCGATACAGCACAAACAGTTCTCCGGATGGATTGCGGAAGATCAACAGGTCGCGGTCGCGGGAATGGACGTCCTTTACCGCCTCCTCAATGGTCATCGCCTTGACGGCGATAGCCTCATCGCTGGAGACGATGTGCGGCTCAACAGCCACCTTGGGAACGCGAACAGGTTTTTCTTCCGCGGCTTCTTCCTCCGGCCGGGCGGCGCGCGCTTTGGACCGCGTGACCGGAGGCGCGGTGAGCACCTTCTCCCCCTTGGGCAGCCGCTTGCTCTCGATTCGCCGGTCCCGATGGCGACAGACCTGGCTTTCGGCGCGCTCGATGGCCTGGTGCAGCGCCAGCGTCATCGTCTCGCCCTGACCCTCAGCCGCAAAAGTCTGCTGCCGGGCCTTGATGGTTATCTCGACAATCTTCAGACGCTGCTGCCGCTTCTGTGCGCTGAACGTAATGCTGGCGCTCGCAGTCTTGCCCAAAATGCGGGCAATCCGTTCCATCCCCTCTTCGGCCTGTATGCGCAGCGCCTTAGAGACTCTTACTTGTCTGGCGGTGAACTCCACTTCCATGGTCAGCCTCCGCTTCTTCTTCTCGCAGCCGGAATTTCTGGCTGGAGACTACGGATTCTACAGCATTTGCCGGCACTGCGTACGAAGAATTAGCGACCTGACTTTATTTCACCAGCAGGCCAGTGCCACAAGGCCCTGATGGGCGAAAATTTGTCCCGGTTCCGGAAGTTTTGCTTCAGGCCGGCGCCTTTATACCTCTACGATCCTCCGGACTGTCCGCCATGAACCTTCATTGTTGTCCACTACTGACCCTCCTGGCTATCCGCTACTGACCCTCCGCACTGACCATCGATGAGCTATTCTCGGCAAGCCCCCCAGCGAAAGAGTTCACCGCGCCACCGGGAGTAGACTGCGGTCAAGGGCTTTCAGCCCTTCGCCGCAAGGCCACCGGAGGAGTAGCGGTTATGAGCCGAATTACAGTTGACGAAAGCCTGTGCCAGAAAGATGGAGCCTGCGTGGCCGTTTGCCCGGCCAGAACTCTCGCTCTCAATGAGCAGGGATTTCCCGAGGAGGTGCCCGGCAGCAGTTGCATTCTCTGCGGACACTGCGTGGCCGTCTGCCCCCATGAAGCGCTGACGCTCACCGCCCTGCCGAAGGGAGATTTTCTGCCAGCCTGCAAGGAGCGGCCCGCTCCGGCCTTGATGGACGGATTCCTGATGAGCCGGCGCTCCGTGCGGGCCTTCAAGAACAGGCCGGTCGCCAGGAAGACTTTGGAGGCGCTGCTCGAAGTGGCCCGGCGCGCTCCGACGGCCTCCAACTCCCAGAAACTGCATTGGATCGTCGTCGAAGATAGAGCCAAGGTTTATGCCCTGGCGCAGGAGACGGTGAACTACCTGCGAAGTTCGGAATTCAATCCGGCGATAATCGAGCAATGGGATAAAGGCTACGACTTTGTCCTGCGCGGGGCTCCCACACTCGTAGTAGCCTCCGCGCCGGCCGATTACGGCTGGGGCAAGCAGGATTGCGCCATCGCCCTGACCTTTCTTGAACTGGCGGCGGAGGCGCGCGGCCTGGGCGCCTGCTGGGCCGGCTACCTGACCCGCATCGCCGCCCTTCATGCTCCGCTCCGCCAGGCGCTGCGGCTGCCCGAGGGCTACACCGTCTGCGGCGGCCTCATGCTCGGCGAAGGCCTGTATTCGTATGCGCGCATACCGCCCAGAAAACCGCTCAGCGTGCAATGGATTTAGAGCAAAAGGGCTAAAGAGTCTCTGAATAAGTCGATGTTTTGAAAGGGCACGACTTCAGTCGTGCCGTAAACGCGACAAAATAATGGTGGGCTTTAGCCCCTGAGGAAATGATCGGTGTGGATTAGGACTTAATCAGAGGTTCCCACAATTGTTCCAGGTTTGGCTCTACTCATCGCGGCTACGGCGCTGATGGGTCGAGGGAATGCGCATATCCTCGCGGTACTTGGCCACGGTGCGGCGGGTCAGTTGAATGCCCTGGGCCTTGAGCATCGCGGCCAACTGGTCGTCGGTCAGCGGATGGCGCGGATTTTCCTCGTCGATCAGCTTGCGAACCTTACGCTTGAGCACCAGGAGCGGCGTGTCGGCACCCTCCGGGCCATTCGAGCCTTCAGTGAAGAAGAAGCGCAGCTCGAGAACGCCCTGCGGGGTGTGCGCGTACTTGTTGGCCACCGCGCGGCTCACCGTCGAGGGGTGAACGCCGATCTCCTCGGCCACTTCCTTGATCATCATCGGTCTGAGGGCCTCGATGCCGCGATCGAGGAACTCCTGCTGGCGGCGCACAATCACTTCGCAGGTCCGCAGAATGGTGCTCTTGCGCTGGGCGATGTTGCGCATCAACTGCACGGCAGAGCGGAAGCGCTCCTTCACATAGTCCTTGACCTCTTTATCGGTGCCTTCGGAGGTCAACATGCGCCGGTAGCGCTGGCTGAGCCGCAGGCTGGGCATATCCTCCTCATTCATCGAGACCACCCACTCGCCGCCCCGCTTGATGAAGACCACGTCAGGCTCAATCAGCCGCGTCTGCTCGCGGTTGTACTGGCGGCCGGGACGAGGGTCGAGGGTGCGGATGAACTCGATTGCGGCATGAGCCTCGGTGGGGGAGATCTGCGCCGCCCGCGCCAGGTCCTTCACATCCCGCTTCTGCAACAGGGACAGGTGCCGGTCCACGATCAGCTGGGCCACCTCCATGCTGCGCCGCCGCTCATCGAGGCGCGCCTCGGCCTCGGCGCGGAAGCCGCGATGTGGATCCTCCTCGTCCGGCGCGTCCAATTTGTCCGCCTGCCGGGCATACAACTGGGCAAACTCATGCTGCTGGGCAGCAATCTGGATCAGCAGGCACTCGCGCAGATCGCGGGCGCCTACCCCGGCCGGATCGAGCTGCTGCACCAGGTCGATGCCGCGGCGCAACAAGCCGGCAACCGAATCGATCTCCAGCTCCGGCCCCTCCAGGGAACTGGCGAAGGCCGCCGCCAGCTCATCCTCGCTGCCCGCCAGGTAGCCGTCCTCGTCCAGATTGCCGATGACGAACTCGACCGCGTCGCGCAGGCCAGGATCGAGCGTCAGAGCTCCCAGCTGCCACGCCAGGTGATCGGCCAGAGTCGTAGGTTGGGAGAGAAAGTTTTCAAACGAGGGCTTTTCGTTCTCTTCGTACTCCGGCTGCGTGCGATAGCCGGGGTCCAGGTACTCCTGAAAGTACGATCCGAAGTCGATCTCGTTGAAGGGATCCTTGGGCGGGGCCGCGGGTTCTTCGATAATGCTGCGCTCCAGACGCTCCTCGACGGGCCGCTCCAGGCGTTCCTCGCGCCCCGCGACCTCATCCAGCATCGGAACCGTCTCGTCAATCTCCTCCAGGACGGGATTTTCCACCATCTCGGCATCGATCATCTCCTTCAGCTCGAGCTTGTTGAGCGCCAGCACGCTCACCATCTGCATCAGGCCCGGAGTCAGGACCTGGCGTTGAGCGACCTTGAGACTTAATTTGGGTTGCAGCAGCGCCATAAATGGAACTCGATTCCCGTTTGGACTCACCGCCAGTGTACCGGGGTGAGGAAAAAGCTAAAGGGTAAAATGCCGAAGGCTGAACCAGCCGTTCCAGATTGGGCAGCGCTCAATCCGGGACTCTCACTCTGAAATTCTTTCAAGATTTTAGCCGATGTGGAGGTTGGCGAAAGCCGACCTGCCGCCAAAGCCCGCCCTCGTCTGCTCCACGGGAAATCCGCATCAGCTCAGGGTGAAACCCTCCCCCAGGTAAACCCGCCGCACCTCCACGTCGTTGCCCAGTTCATGCGGCGTGCCGGCGCGGAAAATCCTCCCTTCGGCGATAATATACGCCCGGTCGGTTACGCTCAACGTCTCGCGCACGTTGTGGTCGGTGATCAGGATTCCGATGCCGGCGGACTTCAAATCGAAGATGATTTTTTGCAGTTCGAGCACGGCGATGGGGTCGATGCCGCTGAAGGGCTCGTCGAGCAGGATGAAGTTGGGCTGGATGCACAGCGCGCGCGCAATCTCCACCCGGCGGCGTTCGCCGCCCGAAAGCGCATAGCCCATGGTGGTGCGAATATGGCCGAGATTGAGCTGATGAATCAGCCGCTCGGTCCGCGCACGGCGCTCCCGTACGTCCAGCGGCTGCGCCTCCAGCACCGCCATGATGTTGTCCTCGACCGTCAGCTTGCGGAAGACCGAGGGCTCCTGGGGCAGGTAGCTGATGCCGAAGTTGCGCGCGCGCAGGTACATCGGCACCCGCGTGATCTCGGTCTCGTCGACCAGCACGCGCCCGGTCTCGGGCGCCACCAGGCCCACGATGATGTAAAAGCTGGTGGTCTTGCCGGCGCCATTCGGCCCTAAAAGACCCACCACCTCGCCGCGCGAGATCCTCAGATCGACGCCGCGGACCACCTGCCGCCCCTTGTAGCTCTTGCCGATTCCCTCGGCGATCAATGTGTCCATCAGGCTTGCTTCCGCCGCCCTTTCCAGCTCTCTTTTACGGCCTCATTCATTTCGGCGCCGTGGTTTCTGTCCTGGTCTTTTGCCGGCCGCCTTCGACACGGACGCTATCGTCGCGTTCCTGGAAGATCAAAGCCTCGCCGGAGACCGTTCCCCGCGCCGGATCGGTCATTTTTGGAGGTTTGGCGGCGGTTCCGGTCAAAACGTACTCGCCCATGGCGCTGGTGTAGACCAATTGCTCGCCGGTTCCGCGCCGGCCCTCGCTGGTCAGCACGACGTGGCCGCGGGCCGTCATGCTCTCGACCTGCGCCTGTCCCTGAACCTGTCCCTGGGCTTGGGCTGGGCCTTGGCTATCCTTCCTGCCCGGATTTTCGCCCGCCGGAGCAAGCCTCACCTCAACCTCATTCGAGGTCGAGGCCGCGGTTGCGCTTTCGGCCACCACCGTACCCAGAACGCCGCTCCGCATCACCGCCTTGCGCTCCAGGTCGGAGTACTTCAGGTCGCCGCCGCGCACCCGGATCACCGAGGGCTGATTAGCCTTCCCCTGTCCCTTGCCCGGTTCCCTGCCTGCGCCGCTGCCCGTCTTCGCGCCCGCTCCTGATGCCGATTCCGCCCCGGCCGCGCTCACCAGCACGGTCCGCACCGGCTCGGCCGCGTTCGCCGTACTGGCCAGCAGCGTCCGCCGCTCCCGGTCGAGTACAATCGTTGGCGCGGCCACCGAGTTGCCCTGCTGCCAGAGTCGCGCCTGACCGCGGAAGGTGACCTCGCCGGTCGCCTGATGCAACTTAGCCTCGGCTGCCACCGCGTGCGCCGGACCGTGCCCGCCTAGCGCCACAAGCCCCTGGCCGTCCGCGGGCTTGGCCGCCCGGACGCTACTCGCCCTACCCGCGTCCATCCAGCTCGCCTTAACGTTGCCGCGCGCAAAAGCGTCGCCCAGGGCCCGCGAGACGTCTACCTTGTCGGCGGTAAGCTGCAAAGCGCCGTCTTCCACCCGCGGATTCAGCGTCATGCGCAGCCATTCGCCCGCGCCCGTGTAATCCGCGCGGCCCGAGGTGGCCCGCAACGAAGCCGGCGGCGGCGCGCCGGGCCTAGCCACAGGCTGCTGCGTCAGCACTACATGGCCTTCGACCGTGCCCGTCTGAATCTGCGCCTCGGAGTCCGCTCCGAATTTCGCTCCCGGCGCTGAACCCGCCTTCGCCGGAGCCGCGAAATGCGCCTCCAGCCGGTCGCCCGTCGTGGTCTGCCGGGTTCCCGTCGCGGTAATCTCCTCGATGCTGGCCGCTCCAATTCCGTTTAGGTCGGTCAACACCGAACCCGGCCCGAACTCGCCCGTCAACTCGCTGGCTGAAAGCCGGGAAGGCACCACCGCCTCTTTGCCGCGCTGACTCTGGCTGGCGACCACCACGCCGCCGGTCCCGTGAACCGAGGCCAGTTCGACCTGCCCATGAGCGGAACTGCGAAACTCCAGGTCAGCCACGGGCGAGCGCCAGTGGCGACTCAGATGTAGCGGCTGACCGGCCGCCTGGCTCTGCTCCTCGCTGTCCATCGCCACGCCCCGCTCCAGATGCGCGTGGCGCAAACGGCCCTGCGCGGTGAATTCCAACTCCGCGGCGGGCGCGCTTCCGTGCACCTGCCGCCGCCCGCCTCCATGGCTCAACTGGCTCACCGAGTCCATCGCAACCCCGCCCACGAGGCGGCCGTGGCGGGGCTGATTGTGCTCATCGAAATCCAACTGCCCGGTGGGCGCCGCCAGATGGCCACCCGTTGGGGTCGTCAGCGTAAATCCGTTCATCGCATCCAGCCGGGCGGCCGATCCGTCCTCGCGGAAGAGAATCTTCGCGTCGGCGGCTGTGGCTTCCTCGCCCTGGTAAACGGCCGTGGCCGCGCGCAGGCGGCACAACTGGCTCTCACGCTCGAACTCCGCGTGCTGGGCGTGAACCTGGACCGTCCCGGCCCCATGCCACGTCGTCAGCTCCACTGCCCGGTCCAGCACCAGCAGCCCCTGCGAGGAGTCGTAGGTAGCTCCCATCGAGCTGCCGCTTCCCTGCTCCATGGAAAAATCCACATGCTCGGCGGTGGTCGCCACGCCGCTCTTCTGGTCGAAGGTGAGTCCGCTGGTCTTCACGTGAATCTGGCCGCGCGCGGCAATTTCAGCGGCCGTGGCCACCGGGGAGTTCTTCGCTTTGCCGCTCACCGCCTGGCTGGCGGTCGCCTTAGGCGCCACGGCTGGCGCTACGCCCGGCCGCATCAGCGTAATCTCCACCGGCCCGGTAGCCTTGGCCAAACCCGTCTGCTGGTCGTACTCGAACTCCTTGCCCTCGATGCGGTCCACGCGGCTGCCGTCCGCGCCATAAAGCTCGATCCTCACGTCGTGCAAGAGAGCATTGCCCCGCTTCAGTTCGACCACCTTCGAGGCGTGAATCTTGAAGAGCGTGTGGCCGCCGTGCGCCTGCGTGTAGGTGACGCCGTTGGCCTCCTGCTGGATTTCAATCCCCAGCCGCTGAGGCAGGTCGCGGCGGTTGAAGGGATTCTTCCCCTTGCCCACGGCCAAAAACGCCACCACCGCCGCCAGTAGCAGTACTCCCGCCACCAGCACCAGCGTCCGCATCCGCTCGATTGTGAACCGCACCGTCAGTTCGCTCCCCCCAGCCGCGCCGACAACCGGGCCGCCAGCCGCTCCGCCAGACTCTCGCCCAGTTCGCTCCACAACAGGCGCGCCGTGGCTCCCGAAGCCTTCTCGACGGCCGCGGTGAGCTCGACCAGTTGGCGCACATTCTCTTCCACGTGGCGGGCCGCCACTGAATCAAGCTCCAAATCCTCTTCAAGGAAAGGCGTGTCGGAGCCAAAGTCGATGCGAATGTGCCCGTCGGCCTCGTAGGCTCCTTCATCGAAGAGCGGCCCGAAGCCCGTCACCCGCACCAGCCGGGGCTCCAGCACCCAGCGCGCCACCTGCGGTGGGGCCAGCTTTTCCAGCTCCCACAGGCTCCAGCCAATCTGGAACTCGTAGGCGAAATCCTCGTGCAGCAGCTCCAGCGCTTCCTCGACGGCAAAGCCCGGCTCCGCGCCCAGCTTTTCGGCTCCCTCGCCGCCGCCCACGCCGATTCTCCGGCCATAAACCTGTTGAAAAACCGGCGATTCGCTCCAACTGACCGGCCAGACCGTCGCCGAGTAAACGCGCGCCTCGCCGCCATGCGCGGCAAAGGCGCCCAGCACCGCCGTCAGCTTCTCGCCGAGCGCATCCAGGCGCAGGTTGGGGTACCACAGACTCAAATAAAGCGTGTCGGCCATCTCTTTTGATTGTAGCCGGAGGAATGGACCGGAAGATGCAGCGGAAGGGCTCACACGGCGGAAAGAAGGGCGGCCTGCCGGCAAAAATTCGCCGTCCTGAGCAAAGCGTCTAAAATCCGGGGCCCATTCTGAGCGGCGCACCCAAAATCTGAGTGTCATCCTGAGCTACCCTGAGCGAAGCGAAGGGGAGTCGAAGGACCTGTGGTTGTATTCAGACTTGCAGGGCATCGAGTGCGGAAAACGAGTGCGGAATTTGGGCGCGGAAACTGGGTTCCCCAGGTCCCGCTTTTGGGACCTGGGAGACTACGAACCTCAACCTCTCCGGTTCTACCCCGTCACAATCTCGCTGAAGTCGGCGATGCCGGAGAAGCCGTCGAGCACGCTCTGAATCAGCGCCAGATGCGCGCCCCGCACCGCCTCATCGGGGTCGAGGACCATCACCTTATCAAAGAAGGCGTCCACCACCGGCCGCAGCGTGGCGATGGCCTCCAGCGCCTGGCCGTAAAACCGCAACTTGCGCAGGGCCGCCACTTCCGGCGCCAGGGCGGAGGCCGCATCGGCGAGCTGCTGCGCCTCTGGCGCGAGCTTCACGTCCTGCGTCGAACCGACTGTAAACTTTTTCTCCTCGGCTTGGCGCAGAATGTTCTTGATGCGCTTGAAAGCCGCCGAAATCGCGGCAAAATCCTCGGACTCGCGCGCCTCGGTCAGCGCCTTGGCCCGCGCAATCGCGTCGCGCACGTCGTCGGCCCCGGCGGCCAAAACAGCGTTGACCACGTCGTAGGCAAAACCGCGCACGTCCTTCAGGTAAAAGTTCAGCCGCTCGCGCAGGAAGGCTGTAACCTGCTCCTTGTTAGCCGCTTCCGCTCCGCTCGCTTCCACCACATCGGCGAGCGTCAGCAGCAGCTCCGACTCGGCCAGAATCTTCACAATCGCGTTGGCCGCGCGGCGCAGTGCGAAAGGGTCCTTCGAGCCAGTCGGCGCATTACCAATGCCGAACATTGCCGTAATCGTTTGAATGCGGTCTGCAAGGCCGAGTAACTGACCTTCGAGGGTCGAAGGAATCGCATCGTCGGTCGAAGCTGGCGTGTACTGCGAGTAAATGGCCTGCGCCACCGTCTCTCCAAGTCCCTGCGCCTTCGCATAAAGTCCGCCGATAACTCCCTGTAACTCGGTAAATTCCTTCACTAACTCGGTGGTCAGGTCGGTTTTGGCCAGCTTGACGGCCTGGAAAAGCGCGGTTTCATCGAATGCGACGTTAGCAGCTTTCACCGACGCCGCAAGTTCACGGACAACTTCCAGATTTTTGTCTGTCTTCCAGTAGTAACTCCCCAACTGCTTCTGGAAGGTTACGTTTTTCAGGCTTTCCACGCGATTTACGAGCGGAGTCTTCTGGTCAACCTCCCAAAAAAAGCGCGCGTCCTTGAAGCGGGCGCGCAGAACCCGCGCATTGCCGTGGCGGATGATTGCCTCGCCCTCGGCGTCCACCTGGGTATTCAGCACGGCCAGGAAATGCGGAGCCAGTTTGCCATCCGCTCCCTCCACTGCAAAGTATTTTTGGTGGTCGCGCATCACGGTGACCAGAACCTCTTCGGGCAGCGCCAGATACTCGGGCTCAAAGCCGCCCAGCACCACCGAGGGCCACTCGGTCAGGTGCACCACGGTTTCCACCAGCGGCTCATCCTCGCGCCAGCGCGCTCCCGCCACGGTGCGCGTGGCCGCGTCCAGCGCCTTGCGAATCAAATGGCGGCGCGCGGCCACATCGACCACAACAAAAGCTTTGCGCAGCGCCTCGGCGTAATGGGTGGGCCGGTCAATCGTCACCGGGGCCGCGCCGTGCAGAATGCGATGGCCGCGGCTCACATTGCCCGCCTGAATGCCAGCGATCTCCACGGGCACTACCGCTGAATCCAGCAGCGCAACAACCCAACGGACGGGGCGGACAAAGCGCTCCGGCTTGCCCGCGCGCCAGTACATATTTTTAGCCCAGTAGAGGCTCAAAACCTCCTTGGGCAGTTCGGCCGCCAGCACCTGCGGTGCGGCCAATCCCTGATGCTTCACAGTTGCACTTACATACTCGCCCTTGGCGTTCGAGAGCTTTTCCAGAGCCTCCAGCGCGACGCCCGCCTTTTTGGCGAAGGCCTCGGCGGCCTTGGTGGGCGCGCCGTCCTTGAAGGCCACCTTCCAGGAGGGTCCGGTCAACTGCTCTTGAGAGTCGGCCTGCTGCGCGAGCACGCCCTCGACGAGAACGGCCAGCCGGCGCGGCGTCGAATAAGTGGTCAGCTTGGCTGCTGAGCCGAGCAGCCGCTCGCGCGTAAGCAATTCGTTGACCCGTCGGCCCAGCTCGGCCTCGGCCCCGGCAATCATGCGGGCCGGAACCTCGTCCAGCCCAATCTCCAACAAAAAGTCAGCCATAACTTTGAAGTCTTTCTGCAATCTTTAGTTGAACTGAAAAGAAACAAGAGCAACCGCAGGTCCTTCGACTCCGCTACGCTTCGCTCAGGATGACAGCGTGTTAGGAAATCTGCCGCATGATAGCGTGTTAGGAAGTCTGTTGCGCCGCGTAGACCTTGGCCACGCCCACCGACAGATTGCGAATGCGCGCGATCATGCCCACCCGCTCGGTGACGCTGATCGCCCCGCGCGCATCCAGAAGATTGAAGAGGTTCGAGCACTTCAGCGCCAGCTCGTAAGTGGAGATCAGCGGGAAGCGCCGCTTCTCCTTTACACTGGCCTTTTCATCCGCCACGAGCGCATTGGCTTGCGCCAGCAGCGCCTGCGCCTCGGCCTCGTAGCTGTTGAAGTGCTCCCAGAGCTTGCTCACATCAGCCGCCTCGAAGTTATAGACCGAGTACTGCAACTCCTCGGTCAATCTAACATCGCCATAAGTGACTGTTGCGCCGGTCTCCGGATCGCGCGCCCAGACCACGTCGTAGACCGAGTCCACGTCTTGCATGAAGGCCGCCAGGCGCTCCAGTCCATAGGTCAGCTCGGCGCAGATGGGGTCCAGATCGAGGCCGCCGCACTGCTGGAAGTAAGTGAACTGGGTGATCTCCATGCCGTCCATCATCACCTGCCAGCCGACGCCCCAGGCGCCCACCGTCGGGCCCTCCCAGTTGTCCTCCTCGAACTTCAGGTCGTGCTGGGAGAGATCGATCCCGATCGCCTCAAGGGATTGGAGATAAAGCTCCTGCACGTTCACCGGCGGCGGTTTCAGAATCAACTGAAACTGGGTGTGGCGGAAGAGGCGGTTGGGGTTTTCACCGTAGCGGCCGTCGGCCGGCCGCCGCGAGGGCTGCGCATAGCCCACCTTGTAGGGCTTGGGCCCCAGCACGCGCAGGAAGGTCTCCGGCGCCATGGTGCCCGCGCCGACTTCCACGTCGTAGGGCTGCTGCACAACACAGCCGCGCTCGGCCCAAAAGCCCTGCAAACGGAACAAAAGCTCCTGAAAGGTGAGCGCGGTGGGGTGAATAGGGGATGAGATCTGGGATGAAGGCACGGGCAACTCTCTCTGGTCGGGTCTACGGTCGATTTTATCAGCACGTAATCAGCGGCGGATTGTGGGTCCAGTTTCCCCACCCTAGCCGCAAAAACAAGAACGCGGCAAGGGTGGGGCACCCAGAGTTTGTAGCGGTTCGCCCTTTTCTGTTCAGGCGCCCAGCCGCGCCAGGGCCTCGGCCGAGCGCAGTTTGCGCTCCAGATGCCGCTCCAGGGCTTGCAGCGTGAAGCGGCGCAGATCCTGCGCCCGCCGCCGTGGCCAGTCTTCGGCAGCAAAGGACGAGACCGGCGCCCGCAGCATACGCTGCGCCAGAAACCACGAATCGGCCGAGAGCGCGCTCGCGCTGCCGTTGCGATGAAGCGCGCAGAAGAGGCCGTCACCGAGCGTGTTGAAGCTGATCTGGCCGGCCGTGAGCGGCGCGCGGCAAACGGTGCAGCGGCCAATCTCCGGCAGCAGGCCCATCAGCCGCGTCATCCAGAGTTGAAAATAGGTCAGCGGCATCCAGGGCTGCTCGACTGTAGTTTGATCGAGAACGGAGCACAGCAGCCGGAAGACCGTTTCCTGGGGATCGCGCTCGGGAAGCGCCTCGTCCAGCAGCTCGGCAAAAAAACTGAGCACCGCCAGGCGCGCGGCATCGACCGGCGCGGAGAGCGGCGAGCGGAGGATTTCGAGCTGATCCAGCCGCACCAGCTCCTGCCGGGGCCGCTCGGCAAACCAGGCGCGGGCCTGGGTCATCGGCTCCAGCGCCCCGCCGAAGCGTTTGCGGCTCTTCAGCGCCGACTTGGCCACGCCGCGCACCCGGCCGTAGTCGCGCGTGAAAAAACTCACGATCAGATCGGCCTCATGCACTGGCCAGGTGCGCAGAACCACGGCTTCGGAGGTAAGCACGCTCATGCGTCTTCTATCTTCGCACCGATCTCCGCCGCCGGATGCGCCCGCACCGTGGCCTCAGACCGCCGGGCCGCGCGCGATGCAGGGATGCGGTTGATCGTATAGACCAGCCCGGGCCCAAGACCGCCAGAGACTATGCCTGCCCGAACTTCAGCCGCCGGAGGCCAAGCCCGCTCGGAGCTTGGACCAGCCGGAGACCAAGCCTACCCAAGACGTTCAGCGACCGAAGTGCGCGGCGTTCTTTTCCTCGTAGCTGGCCCACTTTTTGGGCAGGTCGAAGGAGACGAAGATGGCCTTGACCGGGCAGACCGGGACGCAGGCGGCGCAGTCGATGCACTCGACCGGGTCAATATACAACTGGTCGCTGGCGGCAAAACCGGGCTCATCCTTCTTGGGGTGGATGCAATCGACTGGGCAGGCTTGCACACAGGTTGCGTCCTTGACGCCGATACAGGGTTCCGCAATGACGAATGCCATCTCCGATTTTCTCCGGGGGACTGAATCCTCGACGTGATAGTAGCACAGGCGCACAAAGGCCGCGCCAGGGCTGGACAAGCAGTTTTGGAATGCGGAAACCGGCTGCAACGACCAGGGCTCACCCATTGCAAAAGTGAACCGGCGAACCGGCAAGCGAACCCTTCGAAGGATTCAATCTGAAGGCCTGTTCACACTACCTGGCTTTACGCTTTGCCCGCCGCCCCGCCAACTCCTGGGGCGTGAGGATGGGCGACAGCTTGCGTCCGGCGAACATATCCTCGAAAAGGCCCATCAATTCGGTGTGGATCAGCCCGTTCGAGGCCAGAATTTCCCGGCTGTCCAGCCGGAAAGGCCCCCCGGAGAAGTCCGTAGCCCGCCCGCCCGCCTCCTCGACCAGCAGGATGCCGGCCGCCGTGTCCCAGGGATTGAGGTTGAACTCCCAGTAGCCGTCCAGCCGGCCGGCGGCGACGTAGGCCAGGTCGAGCGCGGCCGAACCGGCCCTTCGCACCCCGTGCGAGCGCAGCGTGAACTCCTGGTAGAAGTGAATATTGGGATTCTCATGCCGCTTGCGGCTGGGAAAGCCGGTAGCCACCAGCGCCTCACTCAACTCCGGAACCCGCGAAACCCTGATCGGACGGCCATTCAGCCACGCGCCCCGTCCCCGCTCGGCGCCGAAGAGTTCGTCCCGCATGGGGTCGTAAAGAACCGCGGCCACCAGCGTGCCGTCCTCGTCTGGAGACAGCCGGGCCAGGCGCTGAGGCTGATTCTGCCCCTGCGGCTCCGGCTCTGGAGCGCGCCGGTCCTCCGGAACGCGCCTGTCTTCGAGGCCCAGCGAGACGCAAAACTGCGGAAAACCGTGGGCAAAGTTGGTGGTTCCGTCCAGCGGGTCCACGTACCAGCGGAAATCCGCGTCGAGCCGGTCGCGCGTGCCCTCCTCGCCGAAGACTCCATGCCCTGGAAAGGCCTCGGCCAGCCGCGCGCGAATCAGCTTTTCCGAGGTCCGGTCGGCCACCGTCACCAAATCCACATCGCCCTTGTACTCGGTGGCCACGCCCTCGGCAAAAAACTCACGCAGCCGCGCGCCGGCCTCGCGGGCGATCCGGGCGGCCTTGGGAATCCACACCCACTCGGGCACGGCCACCGTCTGAGTGCCGCTCACGAGCCGGCCTCGTTCACTGGGGAGCCTTCCGGCGCGACAGCCTTGTCCGCAACAGCAGCCTTGGCGCGGCGCGGCGCCAGCTTGCCCGTTTCGGTAATAGTGCGGATCTGGTGCTTGTAAATGAAGAGGTTGGGCTTGCCCTCGCGGGTCAGGCGCAGCATTCCCTCGTCAAAGTACTCGATCCAGCCGCGCACCTTCTCGCCGTCGCACAGTTTCACCTCGACGCTCACCTGGCGCTCGCTGAGGGAGCGCAGGTAGAGCGCCTCCTGGCCGGTTTCTCCCGGTGGAGGCGTCCTGGAGGGACGTCGCGAGGACAATTTTGAAATCATGCTGTCATCTTAGATGGAAAATTGCACAAGATGCACGGGTAGGCTTTTGCCGCCGAAGCGAAAAGTGACATTTTCAATGCCCTTGTGAGCTGCGCGCGGTTTCCGCCGCGTTCACGGCCAGTTCATCGGGAAACGGTTCGCCATCGGCCCACACGGCCCCATCCTGGAAGGTTTCCTTCTTCCAGACGGGCACGGTTTTCTTGATCGTATCGATCAGCCAGCGGCAGGCCTCGAAGGCCGCCGCGCGATGCGCCGAGGCGACCACGATCAGAATGCTGGTCTCGCAGATTTCCAGCCGCCCCAGCCGGTGCACCATGCTCACCTGACGGACGCCGAAGCGGCGGCAAGCCTCCCTGGCCAATCCGTCCAACTGTTTTATGGCCATCTCTTCGTAGGCCTCGTAGTCGAGGTAGAGCGTCTGGCGGCCGCGCGTCTGGTTGCGCACGATGCCGTCGAAGACGACCAGCGCGCCATCGTCGCCCCGCTTGGCCTCGGCGATCAGCTTCTGGGCGTCGATGGGCTCGCGGGTGAGCGCGGTCACCACCACCGGAGCCAGAATGCTTTCCGTCGAGGTGGCAGCCGCCGGGGTGGCCCGCCCCTCCGTTTTGCCGCTGCCACCGGAGACGGGCGGCAGCAGGCCGACCTCATCGCCCTCATGCAGCAGGGAGGCGGCCGTGGCGTACTCGGCATTCACGCTGACCGCGATGCCGCGCAACAGTTCCGCGGGCCGGCTTTCGCTGAGCCGCGCCAGCAGATCCGCCACCGTGGCGCCTTCCGGCAGCTCAACAGCCGCCGCCGAGGCTCCCAGCCAGTCCTTCAACAGACCAAAAGGTAAAACTTGTATCCGCATGAGGATAAGAATACCGCCTTTTCGCTTTCGGCGGCAGGCGGCATTCCTCAGGACGCGGCAGGCGCATTTGCTCGGCCAAGACGGACGCGCAATTTACGACATTTTGTAAAGGAAACCCGAGGGCGTGCCCCACAGATTGCGCGACCGGTCCTCATAGAAGATGCTGAACTCGATGCCGGCAATGTCGAAGTCGAACAGCGGAACGCGGTCGAAGGTATAGTCGCCGCGCACCGAGTATTCATCGCCGCCGCAGTCGATCATCAGCGTATCGTCGGTCGAGAGCCTCTCGGGATGGGTCAGCAGGAGACAGGCAACGTCGAAGACGCCCATGCCGAACTCGTTGCCGGCCATCCTCACGCGGGCGCGGCGGGCCGAGCAGCCCCGGTGCAACATTCCGGCCTGCGCGGCCACCACCAGAAGGTCGCTTCCCTGCTGCTGATCGGCCAGAATCTTCTTGGCCAGCTTCGAGCGCTCACCCTGGCGCAGATAGGTCGGCCCCAGCCGGCCGATGATGCGGTTCTGGAACTTCCGCCTGGTGGCCAGAACCCCCAGCACCATCTCGACGGCCTCATTGTAGGTGGGCGCCAGCGCCTCCCAGCGGGGAATCGCGAACCAGGCCTCGGCGCCCTCCAGAAGCGGCTTGCGCGCCAGCTTCTCTATGCAACTTCCCAACGAGGGAAAGAATTTGCGCAGTTCGGTAACCTGGGCCTCGACCGGGCGCACCTTGTAGGTGGGTGGATAGGTCCGATTCGAACCCACCTCCTCTTCCTTGAACTTATCGCTGGCCGTATGCCTGTGGATGATATTCACCACCGATTCGGCAACCTCGGCCTTGAGCTTCCTGCCCATTTCCAGAACCGACTTTGCACTATGCTGGTCCAGTTGCTCAATCGCCTTGCGATAGGCGGCCTGAACAGCTTCTCCAAGGAACTCCTGGAGTTGAGTATTCTGTTGATCCGTGGTGTTCCCAGAGAGATGCAACGGAGTAACGGACGTGACAGAAGACGAAGGAATGGAAGATGTGGTTGCCATAAGTCACCGCTTTTTGTGCGCACCGGCGCACTGGATTCTGTAACTTTTATCGGCGCATTTGCAGTTTTCTAGAGAGGCTCCAATCTAAAGTTGCTCTCATTTGGAACAACCGCGCCGCCGAGAATTCAGGGGAAGCAGCCGGCCCATCCGGCCCAGCTTCGCACTCCCGGCTGCGCCAACACGAGCGGCTGCGCCACGCAAAAAAACGGGCCGGCAGGTTCGCCGGCCCTGATGCAATTCTGGCTCCAGTGCAACTTGGGTTCGGGCCCCGTTCTGGCTCCGGCCCAATTTTGCCTTTTTTGCGCAGTTGGCCGCTTGCTCTCCTACGCCGCCGTACTCACCGCCGGCTCAGCTTCAGTGGCCGGCGCGGTGTCCGGCCGGGCCTTTAGCAAAGGTAGCGCCACGGCCAGAACATCCTCGATGCGGCTGGCATAATGGATGGTAATGCCCCCGATCAGCTCCGGAGTCAGATCCTCTTCCACATCCTGGCGGTTCTCGGCCGGCAGGATGATGGTTTCGACCCCGGCGCGGCGCGCGGCCAGGAACTTCTCCTTGATGCCGCCCACCGGCAACACGTTGCCGCTGAGGGTAATCTCGCCGGTCATCGCAGTCAGCGGACGCACCGGCGTATCGGTCAGGAGCGAAGCCAGTACCGTGGCGATGGTCACGCCCGCCGAGGGTCCGTCCTTGGGAATCGCGCCGGCCGGCACGTGAATGTGCAGGTCGAGGTCCTTGGTGAAGTCGTCGGCCAGCCCCAGCGAGGCGGCATTCGAACGCACCCAGGTCAGCGCGGCCTGCATCGACTCCTGCATCACCTCGCCAATCTGCCCGGTCATGGTAAAGCTGCCCTTGCCCTTCATCTTGTTGGCCTCGATGAAGAGGATGTCGCCGCCGGCCGCCGTCCAGGCCAGCCCCACGGCCACGCCGGGGCGCTTGACGCGCTCGGCGACCTCGGTCTCGACGCGCACCTGGATGCCGCCCAGGAATTCCTTCAGCGTTTCGCGGGTCACGATGAGCTTTTCCTTGTTGCCCTCGACCACGCGGCGGGCCTGCTTGCGGCAGACCGTGCCCAGCATCTGCTCCAGTTTGCGCACGCCAGCCTCGCGCGTGTAGTGGCGCACCACGTAGCGCACCGAGTCCTCGGGAAACTCGATCAACTCGGGCGTAATGCCGTTCTCCTTGATCTGCCGCGGAATCAGGTAGCGAAAGGCAATGTTCACCTTTTCCTCTTCGCTGTAGCCCTGCAGGAAGATCAACTCCATGCGGTCAAGCAGCGGCGGCGGCACCGTGTCGAGCGTATTGGCCGTGCAGATGAACAGCGTCTTCGACAGATCGAAGGGCACGTCCAAATAGTTGTCGCGGAATGTGCAGTTCTGTTCCGGGTCCAGCGTTTCCAATAGCGCCGAGGCCGGATCGCCGCGGAAATCGCGCCCCAACTTGTCAACCTCGTCCAGCATCATCACCGGGTCGTTGGTTTCGGCGCGGCGGATGCTCTTGATGATCTGGCCGGGAAGCGCGCCGATGTAGGTGCGGCGATGGCCGCGAATCTCCGCCTCGTCGTGCATTCCGCCCAAGGAGACGCGCTCGAATTTGCGGCCCAGAGCGCGGGCGATCGAACGGCCCAGGCTGGTTTTGCCCACGCCTGGAGGCCCGACAAAGCAGAGGATCGGCCCCTTCATGTCCGGCTTCAGTTCGAGCACGCTCAGGTAGTCGAGGATGCGGTCCTTCACCTTTTTCAGCCCGTAGTGGTCCTCGTCCAGAGCCTCCTTGGCCTTGTTGATGTCGATCTTGGAGCCCGAACTCTTGGCCCAGGGTAGAACCGCCAGCCAATCGATATAGTTGCGGGTGAGCGAGTAGTCGGCGGCCGAGGGGGACATACGCGCGAGGCGCGCCAGTTCCTTCAGGGCCTCCTTCTTTACCTCCTCCGGCATTCCGGCGGCTTCAATCTTCTGGCGCAGCTCTTCAATCTCGCGCTGCCCCTCGTCCTGCTCGCCCAGCTCCTTCTGAATGGCCTTGAGCTGCTCGCGCAAATAGTAGTCGCGCTGCGACTGCTGCACCTGATCCTGCACCTCGGTCTGGATCTTATTGCGCAACTTCTGCACGTCGATCTCCTTGGCCAGGTGCTGGTTCAACAGTTCGAGCCGGGTGGCGATGCTGGGCGTTTCCAGCAGCTTCTGCTTGTCTTCGGTGGTCAGAAACGGCAGCGAGGAGGCGACAAAGTCCACCAGGCGGCTGGGCTCCTCGATCTTGGCAGCGATCATCCGCAGCTCATCGGAGAGCGTGGGAGATTCGGCGACGATCTGCTGGAACTGCTCGATGACATTGCGCACCAGGGCTTCCAGGCTGACCGTGGCCTCCGGCTCGGCGTCCTCGAGCGTCTCCACCTCGGCCACCATGAAGGGCTCGGTCTGCAAGTAGCGCACCAGGCGCACCCGTTCGACCCCCTCGGTGAAGACGAAGCGGCTCTGGTTGGGCATGCGCACCACCTTGTGCACCGTGGCCAGGGTTCCCACGGCGTGCAGGTCGGCGGGCTGGGGGGTGTCCAGCCGCGGGTCAAGCTGGGCCACCACCACGATGGCCCGCTCCTCGCCCAGCGACTCGATCAATTGAATGGAACTCTCCCGGCCAACGGTTAGAGGCAGGACGGCGTGGGGGAACAGAACCGTATCCCGAACCGGCAGGACGGCAATCTTGCGCACACTGGGGACGTCCTTGACGGCAGGGCTGGGGACGGCAGGGCTGGGGGTGGAAGGCGGAATGGAAGGCTGGCTTGACATTGAGTGACCTCGTATCAACTTTTCTTCATTTGACTACGCAGACTTCGAAAGGTTTCAAAAATTCTTCCTGCGGTAATCTCTTCTCGCAGCATTCATCTGGCTGACGCTCAGCCACAAACCCTGCAAACCTTCCGACGCAAACCCGGGCAGGCTCTCCGCTGCAAATCGTGCCGGCTCTGCACCGCAAACCCCGGCGCCTCCCGGCTACAGCCCGGAGAAAAACGCAGTTTGCCCCGACGGAACTCACGTTGTCAACTCGCTTTCCGAAACCCCTGAAGCCATTTCCGAAAATCTCGCCGCGCAGACTCATTTTCTTGCGGCGTAGTGCGGCCAACTCCCCGACGGCTCCCTGAATGCTCTGTGCTTTGAAGGATATGAGCTGACAATCCGTCCTTTAGCCCCACCCGCATTCTGGCCATTGAGCGCCGGGTTGAATAGCCGCCTTTGCTGACTGGCCAAAAACCCACCGTCGTCCTCAAACCGGGTTTTCCGGCAAGCTCCCCGATCTGCTCAATCCGCTGCCCTTGCGGAATCGCAGGCAAACAGAGCTAAGGCGGGCAACCTGAGTCCCTTTCGTTACTGGCAAAGTGAGTTGCAACTGGAGGGTTGTATCGGCCAAAACCCAAGGAAGGTGAGCGAGATAGAACGGAAGAGGCAGGGGAATCTTGAAGTGGGAAAGGCGGGAGCGCTCTTTCGAAAATTCATCCGAAACGGAATTTTCATTTTCCGGTATGGGCTGAGGGCCATCGGCCGCTTTGGAAAAATCCGCGCTCTTTTGAATCTTGGCCGGAGCGCCGTGTGGCCGTTTCACAGGCTGCGGAAGAACTCCTTTGAGCCAGGAATTTCTCTCCACTCCGCCTCGGCCCGCGGGTTTTACTCCGTTTCATCTTCCGGTTCGAGGTGGCCTTGCTCTTCCTCGATCGCGGATTCGATCTGCTCCCACACGCCTTCAGAGGGCTCTGCAATGGGAAAGAGCAGGTGGGCGGCCTCGGAAATGCTCTCCAGGTCAGCCAGCAGGGCGCCGCAGATCGGGCACTGGTCGAGATGGGGGTGGGCAGTGAGGTTCTCCTCGTAGCCGATTAATTCCGGCAACCGGGTCTGGAACTGGTAACAGGTAAGGCTTTTGGGATTAAGGCATTTGGTATCTTCGGTCATCGCCGCGCCTCCTTCCGGGAAAACGAGCGCAATGCATCGCGCAGTTTGAGCCGCGCCTTGTGCAACTGGGATTTGCTGTTGCCGATTGAGCAATCGAGCATGGAGGCGATCTCCGGGTGCCCGTAGCCCTCGATGTCATGGAGAACAAAGACGATGCGATAGCCGGCTGGAAGGTCTTTCACCGCGCGTTCGAGAGCCATCCGGTCGATGGAGCCGGTGAGCGTCAAATCAAGGGCGCCAAAGCTTCGGCCGGGAGTTCCTTGAGGCGCGGGTTCCATGGCTTCATCCATTGAAAGGAGCGATAAACCTTTTTTTCTGAGGTTCATCAGCACGACATTAATCGTCAGCCGGTGCAGCCAGGTCGAAAAAGCCGAGTCGCCGCGAAAGGTGGCGATCTTGCGGTGCAGTTGCAGGAAGGCCTCCTGGGTCAGATCCTCGGCCTCCGACACATTGCCCACCATGCGCAGGCATAAAGAATAGATGCGTCTTTTGTGCAAGGAGTATATCTGCGCGAAGGCGAGATGGTCGCCATCGCGGACGCGGGCCAGAAGATCGGCTTCGCCTGGATGGCAAACGGGATGGGGCAAGTCCTGGGACGTGGAAGAATCGGCCTGAGCCGCAGAGTCCGCTTCCCCGGCCATGAGGCAGGGGGCGGTTTCAGGCGAATGCGCGGAGAGCCGTGGATCGGACATAGGCTTCCTCAGGGGATATATCCCCCACCCGATGCTTCCGCACTGGGGGCTGTTCCTCGTTAGTATAAAGGAATAGGGGTCAGATGTCAGGGGTCAGGGTTCAGGGGACAAAGATCAGGGATCAGGGAACCATGAGGCGGGACAGGGAAATGTATCAGAAACCGGGGGCAGAGAGTATGAATCAAGAGAGACGGACTGCTGCCTATAATCTCCTATTTCCGCCTCCTGATCTCTTTGGGGAAATATGATTTTGAAGGCAAAGCCGGGGTCTTCATCGCCGGGTGGAAAGCCGGGGTCCCCAGCGACAGGTCTTCGTCGCTGGGGCAATAAGCTGGCGTGGCGCAGCGGGCGGCCGCTGGGGCCTGGCATTCTGCTGGCCTGCTTGCTCGCCTTCGGTCTGGCGGGCGGAATCGGCGGCTGGAGCCAAGGTCCGGTGAATGGAGCCAGTGCGGGAGTGGATCAGGCGGCGCAGTCCTCCCTCGATGCTCTATCCCGTTGGGAGGGTTTGCCGGTACAAAGCATTTCCTTCGACGGGGTCTCAGCCGCTCGTCTGGCCCCGCTCCCCGGCCATCTGGCCCAGGCCGTGGGAGAGCCCCTGAGCCGCGAGAATTTGAGGATGAGTCTGCGCCAGCTCTTCTCGACCGGCCTGTTTGAGACTCTGGCGGTGGAGGGCAAACGCGAAGCGCATGGCGTGGCCCTCAGCTTTAGCGGGCAGCCGCGCAGTTTCATCGGCACGGTCAACGTGGAGGGCGTCAAGGGCGCCACGATCGATACGCAGCTTGAGCAAGCCAGCCAGTTGGCGCCGGGCGCCCGCTTTACGCCGGCCAGTCTGAGTCAGGCTCTCGCTCAGATGCGCGCGCTGCTGTCCCAGGACGGCTTCCATGAGCCGGTGATTACGCAAACCCTGACGGCCCACCCCCAGGAGCAGCTCGTCGACATTGCGTTTCATGTGGTCAGCGGCCCGCAGGCGCAGGTGGGCGCCGTCGCGGTAACCGGCGACACGGGCATGAGCGTGGAGGATTTTCGCCGTTATGCGCGTCTCAAAGCCGGCACGCGCGTGGGCCGCGATAGCGTCAGCCGGGCCTTGGCCGGAGTTCTGAAGGTCTACCGGCGCGAGCAGCGGCTGGAGGCGGAGATCAAGCTCGAGTCCCAGCAGTACGACGCCAGGAGCCACGAGGTCAACTTCCGCTTTTCCGCCAACCGGGGCCCGGTCGTCAAACTGCTGGTCGAGGGCGCCAGCATCAGCCCGGCTCGGCTCAAGCGGCTGATTCCCATCTTCGAGGAGGGCTCCGTGGACGAGGACCTGCTCAACGAGGGCAATCGCCGGCTGCGCGACTACTACCAGCGGATGGGCTACTTCAACGTGAAGGTCGAGCACGAGCTGCAATCGGCGACAGACGGCCAGGTGACGATCCACTATGAGGTACGGCTGGGAGCACGGCGGCGCGTCGAGCGGGTCGCCGTCGAGGGCAACCGCTACTTCGACTCCGCCACACTCAAGGATTTGCTCAGTGTTCATGCCGCCGACGCCTTCGATCACCACGGCATCTACAGTCAGGCTCTGGTGACGGCAGACGTCAGCGCCCTGCAGGCCGTTTATCAGAACAACGGCTTCTCCAAGATCAGGGTCACCCCCCAGATCAGCACTGATGGAGCCCAAAAAACGGACTCGCAGCCTGTTTCCGAAGGCTCTGCCAACAGGTCTTCGCCGCCAGAGGGGAGCCCCGAAGCCGCCAGCGGCAAATCTTCGCCGCCTGGAGGGAAGGCGGCTCCGCTCACGGTGGTCTACCGCATTGACGAGGGCCCGCAACTGCGGGTGGGCACGGTGCGCATCCAGGGAAACGAGCACGTGGACGCCGCCAAACTCGCGCCGCAACTGAATACAGCAGCCGGGCAGCCGCTTTCGCCCCAGAATCTGGCCCGGGACCGGGACACGCTGCTGACCTATTACCTGAGCCAAGGCTTCGACCAGGTGCGCATGGAGGTCGCCCAGCAGATTGAGCCGGCCGGTGCAAACAGGGTGGACGTGGTCTTCCACATCACCGAGGGGCGGCAGATTTTTGTGCGCAAAGTGCTTTTGAGCGGCCTCCATTACACGCATCCGGCCACGGTAGCCAAGGCCATCACGCTGCATCCCGGCGACCCGCTCAGCGAGACGGCGCTCGATGAGACGCAGCGCAACCTCTACGACTTTGCCCTCTTCAGCGAGATCGATACGGCCATCGAGAACCCCTCCGGCAGCGAGGCCTACAAAAATGTTCTCCTTCAGGCCGTGGAGGCGCGGCGCTGGGCGCTGACCTACGGCTTTGGTCTCGAGGCCCAGACTGGAACGCCGCAGTACAACTGCGGCGGCATCATCGCCAGCGGCGCCAAATGCAGCCCCAACGGCAAGACGGGCGTGAGCCCCCGCGTCCTCGCCGACATTACCCGCAACAATCTTTTCGGCCGGGAGCAATCGGTTTCGCTGCGCGGCAACTACGGCCTGCTGGAGCAGAAAATCAACCTGCTCTTCCAGAATCCGCGCTTCGAGGGCAGCAGAAACTTCGGCCTGACCTTCTCCGGCGGCTACGCCAACAGCCTGGACGTGAGCACTTACGTGGCCTCCAAACTGGAAGGCGGTGTGCGCTGGACCGAGCACTTCAACTCGCCGGGGTCGCGCATCTCCAGGGCCAACACCTTTATCTATGAATTCGACCTGCGCCGTGTGAAGGTGCAGGCAAACAGCCTGCAGGTCTATCCCGGCGAGATCGAGCAGTTAGCCACGGCGGTGCGCGTAGGCGGACCGGCGCTGACCTGGATTCGCGATACCCGCGACTCACCCCTGGATGCGCACCACGGCACCTACACCAGCTTTCAGGAGTTCATCTCCGACAAAGCCTTTGGCGCCCAGGCCAACTTCAATCGTCTCGACCTGTCGAATTCGAGCTACTACAGCTTCGGCAAGGGCCGCTTCGTGCTGGCGCGCAACACGCGCTACGGCCAGGAGCGCTCCTTCCGCACTCCCGCAGAGGAGCTGATCCCCCTACCCGAGCGGCTCTACGCCGGCGGGGCCACCTCGCTGCGGGGCTTCGGTTCGAACTCGGCCGGGCCACGCGATCCTGAGACGGGCTACCCCATCGGCGGAGCGGGCGCGCTGATCAACAGCACCGAGTTGCGCCTGCCGCCGCCCACGCTGCCCTGGTTCGGCAACACCCTCAGCTTCGTGCTCTTTCACGATATGGGCAATGTCTTCACCAACGCCTCCGACGCCTGGATCAGCGCACTGCGCATTCACCAGCCGGACCGCAACACGTGCAAGATTGTCGCCTCAACCACAGACCCCAATAGTTACATTCCCGCCGGTCCCTTAACCTCTACAGGCCGGCAGGGAATGTGCAGCTTCAATTACTTTTCCCATACTCCGGGGCTGGGTTTGCGTTACCATACCCCGGTCGGGCCGATCCGGTTTGATTTCAGCTACAACCTGAATCCGCCCATCTATCCGGTGAATTACAACTACTCGCTCACGCATCCTGGGTCTGCTCCGCACGTGGGCGAGGCCAGCCACTTCAACTTCTTCTTCAGCCTGGGACAGACCTTCTGATGAGCAATCGGCTCCCAATTCGGTTCAAAGGCAAGTCGGGCCTAGCCTGCGTGGGTACGATGGCGGTGTGGCTGGCCGCCGTGGGAGCAGCTTCGGGACTGGCTCGGAATTCCACCCCAGCGGGGCAGGATTTGATCCCAACTGTTCAGGATTTGGTCCCGGCCGTTCAGGGTTCAGTTCCATCGGCTCAAAATTTAGTCCAGGCGGTTCAGAATTCTGCCCAGGTGGTTCAGGATTCGGCCCAGGCAGATCAACCGGCCAGCGGCATGGCGCTCGACAGCGTGGCAGCCGTGGTCAGCAACCAGACCATCCTGGCCAGCGACGTGGAGGATGAGGTGCGGCTGGCGGTACTGGACCCCGGCCAAGGCGGCCTCGGCGTCCTCAGCCGGCAGCGCGCCCTCGACCAGTTGATCAGCCGCACGCTCATCCAGCAGCAGATTCGCCAGGAAGACGCGCAGGCCACCGAACCTTCGCAGACCGAGGTTGACGCTCGCCTGGCGGAGATTCGTCAGCAATTGCCCGCCTGCGTTCGCCTCAACTGCGCCACGGACCAGGGGTGGAAGGCCTTTCTGGCCGCGCACGGGCTGACGCCAGGGCAGGTTGAGAGCTATCTTCGCAACCGGATTCAGGTTTTGCGCTTCATCGAAATGCGCTTCCGGCAGGGAATTCTCATCTCCCCGGAGGAGATTGAAACTTATTACCGCGAAACACTGCTGCCCCAGTACGCGCCGGGCGAGGCGATTCCCCCACTGGACACGGTGGCCCCGCGCATCCAGGAGATTCTGCTGGAGCGGCAGGTGACTGTCCTGTTCGACGACTGGCTCCAGAACCTGCGCAAGCAGGGCGACGTGGAGGTGCTCGACCCGTCGCTCGAAACCCCCGAAGCCACCGGCAAAACAGGAAAAGGAGGCGCATGAGCGATCCTGAATCCACGCCATCCACGCCGTCCACGCCTCCCGAGCCGAACAGAAGCGCTGAGCTTCCGGATGGAGCGTCTGCGCCAAAAGAAATTTCTGAGCCGGTCGCCCCACAACCCCGCCGCGCCCCATTCTTCCGCCGGCTTTTCAAGAAGAAATCTGACGAACAGGCGGAAAACCAGGAACCCGGCTCTGCGCCCACTTCTTCCGAGCTGGCAGCAACTGAGCCCGTCGCGCCTGAACCGGGCAGGGCTGCCGAGCCCGCCCAACCGCCCCGGCCAAGCCGCCTGCGCCGCTTCTTCCTGCGCCATCTTCCTCTCGCGCTGGCCGGCGTGATGGTTTTGCTGGCCGTAGCCGTTACAAGCCTTTATTTTTTAGCCAGTTCCGCCGGTTTTGAGAACTTTGTCCGCCGGGAAATGGTGCGCAAAATCGAGGCTGCCACCGGCGGACGGGTGGAAATCGCCTCCTTTCACTGGCGTCTGCTCCATCTGGAGGCCGAGGCGGACGGGCTGGTCATCCACGGCCTGGAAGCTCCGGGCGAAGCTCCGTACGCCCAGGTTGGCCGCCTGCGCATGCGGCTGAGCGTGCTGGGCTTCCTGAGCCCGCGCCTGCTGCTGAGCGAGCTGGAAATCTCCCAGCCCCGGCTGCACCTGATCGTCTACCCCGACGGCTCGACCAACCAGCCGCAACCCCGCAGGCCCCAAAAACCCGGCAAGCCCGCGATCGACAGGCTTTTCGACGCCAAGGCTGGCTACGTCGCCGTCGAGCAAGGCGCGCTGGACTACGACAACCGCGCCGCCGCCTTCGATTTCCAGAACCGGTACATCCCGCTCGACTTTACCGCCAGCGACCTCTCCCTGCGCATGACCTACATTCCGGGCGCCCTGTCCGCGCGCGGCCTTTCTTCCCCGCCCGAGGGCACGGCGTCCGCGCCCTCGGGCTCCCGGTCCAGCCGGTCCAGCGCCAGCGTGGGAAGTCTGGAGGAGTCCTATCGCATCGAAATCGAGACCCGCAATCTGAATCTCGCGCGGGGCGCTCCGGCCAAAGCGGCAGTCGCTGGCAAAGCGCAAAAGCCGCCGGTTCAGGGATTTTTTCAAGCCACAATAGAGCTGACGCGCAAGGCAGCCATTCTGGATTCGCTGCGCATTACCGCCCGCGGCCACGGCTTCTGGAATCGCGCCGGCCGGGACCGCACACTGGAAATCTCCGGCGCACTCTATGATTTTGCCCATCCGCGCTGGCAGGCCAAGGCCACCGGCGAACTCGACATGCGCCTGCTCGATCCCATCACGGGCTACCCGTTTGCGCCCGAGGGCATCGCCCGTCTTAATCTCGCCGGAGCCGGCCAGGCGGGGATTTTTCGCGCAGATGGCGGCATTCACGTCGATGGCGGCTCTTACATCGGAACCGGCGTCGTCGCCACCGGCGTAGAGCTCGACGCGCGCGTTCACGCCGACCCCGAACAGTTGCTGATTAGCTCCATTGTCGCCCGCCTGCGCCAGGGCGGAGAACTGAAAGGCGGAATCGCGCTGCACCCCTGGCTGCCGTACCTCCCCGGAGCAGCGGTTTTGCAGCGGCCAAGCCAGGCCAGCGTGCACGCCACCGGCCCAAGATCCAAAACCGCCGCCATTCCACTCCATCCAGCGCCGGTCACCATCCCGGTCATCGGCAAGGTGACCGCGGAGTTCAACGGCGTTTCTCTGGACACGTTACTGGAGATGGTCTCCCCGCCGTCCTTTCAGCATCTCGGCTTCAACACGCGCCTCAACGGCCCCGCCACGGCGCTCTGGACCAACGGCGACGTGCGCACCCTCACCGTGAACGCTTTGCTGAAGCTCACTCCACCGGCGCAGACCGCCCCGGCGAAATCCGCCTTCTCCGGCGACAAGTCTTCGCCGCAGGGGTGGGAGACGCCCGCCAGCGGCCTGATCGACGCCACTTATACGCAGCAGAACGGCGCGGTCGATCTGCGCAAGCTGGAGTTGCGCACGCCCGCCAGTCAGATTGAGGCGCACGGCCAGTTGGGAGCTTATCCGCTCACCAGCCCCACGGCGCTGGCCGTTGACTTCCATTCCGGCAAGCTGGAAGAGTTCGACGCCGTTCTGCGCGACCTGGGCCTGAGCCGCAACGGAAAATCCGGGACTTCCGCCTTGCCCATCGCACTCTTTGGCCAAGCCGATTTTCACGGCAGATGGTCCGGCTCGCTGCTCAATCCCAGCCTTGCCGGTACCGTAAAGGCCACCCAGCTGGCCGTCGAACTTCCCGCCATTCCCAGTGCCGGACCGGCTCCAAAGCAGCCCGCGCCGCCCCAATTCATTCGCCTGGATGCGGTTGAAGCCACCGGCAGTTACTCGCCGACCCGCATTGATCTGGCCCATGCTCTGCTGCGCCGCGGCAATGGCGGAGTCGTCCTCAGCGGCAGCCTGGCCGCGCCTGCCGGAGCCATGGCGCGCCATCCGGCAGCCCTTCCGCTCTTCGACGCCAACGCCCTGCTACATCTGCGCCTGCGCGCCAGCCAGGTTGCTGTGGACGATCTGCAGCCCTTCACCGGCCGGAAGTTGCCCGTGGCGGGTGAGCTCGATGCACAGCTTCAAGCCGATGGCCCCATCCACGCTCTGGGCGGCTCCGGATGGGTCGAGCTGAACAAGGGCAGCATCTACGGAGAACCGCTGACGCGCGTCCATGCACAGGGCAGCATCGCCAACCAGGTCATCACGCTGAGTCCGATTACCTTGAGCGAGGCGGCTGGCAGGGTTGCGGCCACCGGCAGCTTCGATCTCCGCTCGCACCGCTTCCAGATGGAGGCCAATGGCGCGGGCATCGACGTTGCCCGCCTTGAATCGTTGCGCCGCAAGGGCCTGGCGGTAAGCGGCAAGCTGGGATTTACCGTGACCGGCTCGGGTACGCTCGACGATCCGCGATTTGAAGCTCACGCTGCACTGGCTGGCCTCGCCCTGAGCGGGGAGCGGCTGGGCGCGCTGGAGATGGTCGCGCACACCGCCAACCACGTCGTCACGTACGATTTATTCACCCGGCAGGACACCACCGAACTCACCGCGCACGGCCAGACAGCGCTCACTGGCGACTATTCCACCCAGATCAAGCTCGGATTTTCGCACTACAACATTGGCGCCCTCTTCAAACTGGCTCACATGCCGGAGTTCAGCAGCGAGTCCGCACTGGCTGGAACCGTCTACATCGAGGGGCCTTTGGCGCGGCCCGAGGCGCTGCGCGGCGAAGCTCACCTCGACCAGTTGGCAGTCACCGTGGCCGGCGTTCACCTGGAAAGCAAGGGCAGCGTCCACGCCACCCTCGCCGATTCCCTCATCCGCCTCGACCCTTTGCACATAACCGGCGAAGAGACTGATTTGTACGTCCAGGGCAGCCTTTCGCTCAAGGACAAGCAGCAACTGGACCTGTCCGCTAAGGGGGCCATCAATCTGAAGGTGGCCGAGACGCTGGACCCCGACCTGACCGCCAGCGGCAACGCCAACTTCCAGGTGGAGGCGCACGGTCCGCTGATGAACCCCGGCCTGAGGGGGCGCATCGACTTCCAGAATGGAGCGCTTTCTCTGGAAGACCTGCCCAATGGCCTGAGCCAGTTGCACGGAACGCTGGAGTTCAACCAGAACCGGCTGGAGGTCAAATCGTTGACGGCCATGAGCGGCGGCGGCCTGCTGAGCCTGGGCGGCTACCTGGCCTATCAGCATGGCCTCTTTGCCGACCTGACGGCCACCGGCAGCGGTGTGCGCATCCGCTACCCGCAAGGGCTCAGCTCCCTGGCCGACGCCTCGCTTCGCCTGCAAGGCCCACAGAACAACCTGCTGCTCTCAGGCAATGTGCTCATTACCCGCTTCACGGCCAGCCCCGATCTGGACATTGCGGCGCTGGCCGCGCAGGCCAACGCCGTTCAGGCCATCGCCCCCCCTGGCGCTCCTTCCAACCACATCCGCCTGGACGTGCACATCGCCAGCACGCCGCAATTGAACTTCCAGAACGCCTACGCCAAGCTGGCCGGCAACGTCGATCTCCACCTGCTCGGCACCGTCGCTTCGCCGTCGCTGCTGGGCCGCGTCTCCATCACCGAGGGCAACGGCCTGATCGCCGGAACCCGCTACGAATTGCAGCGCGGCGAGATCAACTTCACCAACCCGGTGCGCATTCAGCCCTCCATCGACCTGATCGCCACGGCCCGCGTCGAGGACTACGACATCACCCTCGGCCTGCACGGCACACCGGAAAAACTGGCGGTCACCTATCGCTCCGATCCTCCGCTGCCGGAGGCCGACGTAGTAGCCCTGCTGGCCCTGGGCCGCACCGGAAACCAGCAGCGCCTCTACACCCAGCAGCAGGAGAGCGCCGGCGCCAATCCCACCACCGACGCGCTGCTCGGCGGCGCCCTCAACGCCACCGTCAGCAACCGCGTGCAGAGGCTCTTCGGCGCGGGCAGCGTCAAAGTGGACCCCAACTACCTCGGCGCCCTGGGCAACTCCACCTCCCGCGTCATCGTCGAGGAGCAGGTGGGCCGCAACCTCACCCTCACTTACGCCACCAACGTGAACACCACCAGCCAGCAGTTGATCCAGGCGGAAATCGCCATCAACCACCACGTCTCCCTGCAGGTGGCCCGCGACGAATCCGGCGTCTTCTCGGTGGTCCTCAAGGCCACCCGCCGCTACCGGTAAGGGAGCAGAGGCCAGGGGCAGGGATAAAACGCTTCGTGCCCTTCCCTGGCCCTGAGTTGACCTCCTCCGCCAATCCCCGTAACCTTTTCTCCAGAAACTCTGTCTGTTATAAAGGGACGCAGTCGGCCCTTGCGCGCCATGATTGGCGGTTGGAAGAGAAGTTAGGGGCTAGCAGAGAGATTAGGGGCTGAAAGATTAGGGACCGATCGAGAGATTGGCGGCTGCTTCAGGCCATCGTCTTCAATCCCCGTGAAGGAGCAAAAAATGACTTGGACCATGCGAAGTTCCCGCGCCGCGCTAGGAGCGGCAACGCTTGCCGGAGCACTTCTCGGCCTTCCCTCGGTTTGCCCGGCGGCGGGGCAATCCTCATCTCCGGCCACGGAAGCCAGCGCCGCCGCTCGGGCTGGCAATCCGGCGGCCACCGATGCGGCGGCCCGGCTGGATAAAAAGCAGTTTCGCAATGTAACGGTCAGCGTGGACCAGGGCGTCGCCACCCTGACCGGCAGCGTGGAACTCTACCAGGACAAGGCCGACGCCGGCAAGCGCGTGCGCAAAGCCCAAGGCGTCGCCTCGGTGCGCAACCTGATCGAGGTCGCCGGCCCCATTCTGCCCGACGAAAAACTGGCGAGCAAGCTCCAGGAAAAGCTGGCCTACGACCGCGTCTTCTACGGCAACGCCTTCAACGCCATCACCGTCAGCGTGGAAAACGGCCGGGTCACCCTCGGCGGTCACGCCCGCACCGACGTGGACAAGGACTCCGCCCTGGCCCTGGTCTCGACCTATCCCGGCGTCAAGGACATGGTGGACGAGATTGCGGTTGACCCCGTCTCCATCTTCGATAACCGCATCCGGCGCCAGGTCTTCGACGCCGTCTACGGCTATCCGTCGCTGAAACGCTACGCCATCGACCCCGCCAAGCCCATCCGCATCTCGGTGCAGAACGGCAATGTGAAGCTGTATGGAACCGTGGACTCGCAGGCCGACAAGGACACCGCCTTCATCCGCGCCAACGGCGTCCCCGGAGTCTTCAGCGTGAAGAACTTCCTGCAGGTCGCCGGCCCGCCGGCCAAAACGCAGAAGTGAGCGGCGCTCTTTTGAGTGGAACGAAGGGAACGGGCTTAAACCCATCCCCTTCAACGCCGTGACTTTCTGGAAGGCTCTCTAGAACTTAATGGCGGGAACGGCCTGCGCCGCCGGGCTGGCCGTGAAGAAGGCGTTGTTTTCGTGGAACCCGGCCATGCCGGCCCAGATGCTGTTGGGGAACTGGAGCACGAAGGTGTTGTACTCGCGCAGCGACTCGTTATAGCGCCTGCGCGCCACGCTGATGCGGTTTTCGGTCCCCGCCAGTTCGTCCTGCAAGCGCATGAACTGGTCGCTCGACCGCAGTTGCGGGTAGTTTTCCGTGAGCAGCAGCAGGCGGCCCAAAGCCGAATCGAGCCGCCCGTTGGCCGCGATCTTGGCTGCCGGGCCTTGCGCATTCAGCATTCCGGCGCGGGCGTTGGCAATGTCGCCAAAAACCGTGCTCTCCTCTTTGGTAAAGCCCTTCACGGTCTCCACCAGGTTGGGAATCAGGTCGGCCCGCCGCTCCAACTGCACGTCCACCTCCGACCAGGCGGCCTTCACCGACTGATCTCTGGCCACCATCTGGTTTTTGGCGCTGATGAAGCTGCCGAAGACCATAAAAATAGCCAAAACGAAGACGCCCACAACTCCCAATGCAATCCAAAGTCCACGACCCATGCTCTGTTTTTCTCCTCTGGCATGCCCTCAGGCAAGCCGCTTCATCAAATTTGAAAATTTCGGGTGCCCCACCCTCGCTTGTCATTCTGAGCGAAGCGCAGCGAAGTCGAAGAACCTGCTTCTTGAAACTTTGCCGCCAGGGTGGGAGACCGCAATCCATCCGGCTCCATCGAAGGTGAAAAACCTACCAATCGCCCCCGGCTCCGCCGCCGCCAAAGCCGCCCCCGTCAAAACCGCCAAATCCACCGCCGCCCGAGTCGCCTCCGCCACCTCCGCCGCCTCCGATAAATGGACCTCCGCCACCCAGCCACGGCCCTCCGCGAAAGCCGCCAAAGAGGCCGAAGCTCAACAGAAACCGCAGCAGGAAGAATCCACCAAAGAAGATCAGCAGCACGATCATCAGAATCGTCCGGCCCAGCGTTGGCCCCTGGGGCGCCGGCTGAGTGCCGCCCGCGGGTTCGTCGTTCAGTGTGACCTTGGCGTCGGCGGCGATCACCTGCGCCACGTCATCGAGGGCCAGCGTAACCGCGCTGTCGTAGTCGCCGGCCCGGAGTGCGGGGACCATGGCCCGGCCAATGTCACCCACCTTGCCGTCGGGCAGAATCCCCTCCAGGCCGTAGCCCGGCTCGATTCTGTACTTGTGGTCGCCGACGGCCAGCAGGATCAGCAGGCCGCGGTCCGAGCCCTTGCGGCCCATCTTCCACTTGTCTTCGAGAGCATTGGCAAAATCGGCCGCGTCCTCGCCATTGAGGTTCTGAACCGTGACCACGGCCACCTGCGCGTTGGCCTGCGAGTGGTCAAGCTGGGAGCAGATCGAGTCCAGCCGGGCGATGGTCCCCGGCGAGAGGACGTGGGCGTAGTCACTGACGTAATCGGTGGGCTGGGGCAGATCCTCGACCCGCTCGGCCACGGCCCGCCCGGCCACGGAGGCGAGGACGGAAACGGCCAAAAATGCTGTCAGGAACAGCCGAAAAACGGCGGAATGTGCGCGGCGAAAGCCCTTCATCACTTTCTATTGTACGGGTAAGACAGGTGAAAGGTTCCAAGGCACTACACTGGAAGGAAGATGACCCAGAATCCGCAACTCCAGCCTCCCATCGCTCGCAAGGTACACAAAGAAACCGCTCTGCATGGCACCGTGCTGGTGGACGACTATGCCTGGCTGCGCGACAAGGAGAACCCCGAGGTCACGGCCTACCTGGAGGCTGAAAACGCCTACGCCGCGGCCGCGATGGCCCCGCTCGACGGCCTGCGCGAGCAGCTTTACCAGGAGATGCTCTCGCACGTGAAGCAGACCGACGTCTCGGTCCCCTATCGCGACGGCCTCTGGTGGTACTACACGCGCACCGCGGAGGGCCTGCAGTACGGAATTCACTGCCGCCGGGCCGTCACGGATGAAAAGGCCATGAATGCTCCCTTTTTCCCTCAACTTTTGGTGGAACTAGGGGGAGACGGCAAAGCCCAGCCGCCCTCCGACGCTCCCGAGCAGGTGATTCTGGACGGCAACCAACTGGCCGAGGGGCTCGCCTTCTTCTCGATCGGGGCCACCGCCGTGACCGACGACGGCTGCTGGCTGGCCTACTCGACCGACACCACCGGCTTCCGCCAGTACACGCTGCACATAAAAGACCTGGAAACCGGCGAGACGCTTCCAGGTGAGGTCGAGCGGGTGGGATCGGTCGTCTGGGCCGCCGATAACCGCACCCTCTTTTACACCGTCGAGGACGAGGAGCAGAAGCGGCAGTTTCAGCTTTGGAGGCACCGGCTGGGCACGCCCCACACGGAGGATGTGCTGGTTTACCAGGACGACGATGAGCGCTTCAACCTGGGCGCGGGACGCACCCGCGACGGCCAGTTCATCGTGATGGAGTCGGCCAGCCATACCACCACCGAGTCCTGGTTTTTGCCCGCCAGTGAGCCCGAGGGCCAGTTCACGCTCGTCAGCAACAGAGAAGACGACCACGAGTATTCGATCGACCATCGCAACGGCCTGTGGTTTATCCGCACCAACGACCGCGGGCGCAATTTTCGCCTGGTGACGGCCTCGGTGGCCACGCCCGGCCGGGAGTTCTGGACCGAGCGCATCCCCCACCGCGAGGCCGTCATGCTCGAAGAGGTGGATCTCTTCGCCGGCTTCTTCGTCGCCTGCGAACGCGAGGAGGGATTGCCGCGGCTGCGGCTTTGGCGCTTTGATGGCGACGAGGCGGAAGCGGAACCGGCCGGCGAAATCAGCTTCCCCGAGCCGGCCTACAGCGCCGAACCGCACATCAACCGCATCTTTGAGACGCGCAACTTCCGCTACGGCTACCAGTCGCTGGTGACGCCCCGTTCGGTCTACGAGTACGACGTGGCCACGGGCTCCTCCATGCTGCTCAAGCAGCAGGAGGTTCCCGGCGGCTTCGACCGGAGCCTTTACGCCAGCGAACGCATTCACGCCACCGCTCCCGACGGCGTTCAGGTTCCAGTTTCGCTGGTTTACCGCAAAGATAGAATTGCCAAGCGCGAGCCGGGCCGGAATTCCCTTTACGTCTACGGCTACGGCTCCTACGGCTACTCGCTGCCGCTGGGCTTCAGCTCCAACCGGCTGAGTTTGCTCGATCGCGGTGTGGTGCTGGCCTATGCGCACATTCGCGGCGGGGGCGACCTGGGCGAGCCCTGGCACGACGCCGGCAAAATGCTGGTCAAGCGCAACACCTTCACGGATTTCATCGCCGCGGTCGAGCACCTGACCGCAAGCGGCTACGGCGACCCCACCAGGGTGGCCATCGAGGGCGGGTCCGCGGGAGGTTTATTGATGGGCGCGGTGGTAAACCTCCGGCCGAAGCTCTTCCGCGCCGTCCTCTCCCACGTGCCCTTTGTGGACGTGATGAACACCATGCTCGACGCCTCGCTGCCGCTCACCGTTCCCGAGTACGAGGAGTGGGGCAACCCCAATGAGGCCGAGTATTTTCGCTATATGCTGAGCTACTCGCCCTACGACAACCTGAAGGCGGCGGATTATCCGGCCATGCTGGTGAAGACCTCGCTGAATGACAGCCAGGTGATGTACTGGGAGCCGGCCAAGTACGTGGCCAGGCTGCGCACTCTCAAGACGGACGGCAACCGGCTGCTGCTGGTCACCAATATGCAGGCCGGCCACGGCGGGTCGAGCGGGCGATATGACTACCTGAAGGAGATCGCCTTCGACTACGCCTTCCTGCTGCGGGAGCTGGGGCTGGTCTGATTGCCGCGAGAACCGGGGCTGGCCCGATCGCCGATGAAGACGGCTCCATTTCCAGTTCTGCCGGCCGTATCACTTTGTGGTCCCGCTTGCCGGGCTGTGGTTCGGTCTGCCGGGCGCGGCCAGACGCAGGCAAGAACGGCAATCCCCAAGCCTCACGCGGCATTCGCGCCTCTGTTTTCCGCTCCAGCGGCAATGCCGGCCGCCGCCGCCACGCCAGAACGATTGGCCGCGACGCGGAATTTTCGATATAGTAGAGACTTCAGCATAGTTCCAGACACGGCCGGGCCTTCTCCAATAGGCCTCTCATTGAAGGACAGGGCTATTCAAGGATAGGGCGATTTCCCCCCACGGAATCGCAGGGCGTATGTGTTTCCCCGGCTGGAAGTTGCACTTCGCACGGAAAATTTTCATCAAGAAGGTCGCCATGCACACTTCGGATAGTCGTCTTCGTACTCCAAAGCCGCAAGGGCTCTATGATCCACGAAACGAGCACGATTCCTGCGGAATCGGGCTGGTTGCCAATATTCGTGGAGAAAAGAGCCACGAGATTATCCGCAAGGGCCTGGAGGTGCTCATCAACCTCACCCATCGCGGCGCGGCGGGCTGCGATCCGGAGACGGGCGACGGCGCGGGCATTCTGATTCAGATTCCGCACGAGTTTTTCGCCCTCGAATGCGGCGGGCTGGGGATGCAGTTGCCCGCCCCCGGCGCCTACGGCGTGGCCATGACTTTTCTGCCCGTGGACAAGCATAGCCGGCTGCAATGCGAGGGCGTCTTCGAGCGCATCGCGCAGGAGGAGGGGCTGACGGTGATCGGCTGGCGCGACACGCCGGTCAACGGCATCGCCATTGGCCGCGAAGCGCGCGCCTCACAGCCTTACATCGAGCAGTTGTTCCTGGGCCGGCCCAAGAAATCGGATCAAGACGGGCCGGAGATGGACGAAGAGGCCTTCGAGCGCCTGCTCTACCGGGTTCGCCGCCGGACAGAGAATGAGATTGCCGCCAGCGAGATCGAGAGCAAGGAATTTTTTTACGTTCCCTCGCTTTCCTGTCGCACCATCGTCTACAAGGGCCTGATGCTGGCCCCGCAGATTGAGAAGTTCTACCATGAGCTGGCCAACCCGCTGGTCAAGAGCGCTCTTTGCCTGATTCACCAGCGCTTCTCCACCAACACCTTTCCCAGTTGGAAGCTGGCGCACCCCTACCGCTACCTGGCGCACAACGGCGAGATCAACACCATCCGCGGCAACATCAACTGGATGAACGCCCGCCAGTCGGTGCTGGAGAGTTCGCTTTACGACGGTCAGATCGACAAGCTCTACCCGGTCATCGTGCCCGGCGGCAGCGACTCGGCCTCCATCGACAACGCCGTCGAGTTCCTTTTTCAGTCGGGCCGTTCCCTGCCCCACGTCATGGCCATGATGATTCCCGAGGCCTGGTCGGGCAACCCCGACATGGACGAGGACAAGCGCGCCTTTTACGAATACCACGCCTCTCTGATGGAACCCTGGGACGGCCCGGCGGCGATGGCCTTCACGGACGGCCGCGTCATCGGGGCGACACTTGATCGCAATGGCCTGCGCCCCGGCCGGTACATCGTCACCAAGGACGATCTGGTAGTGCTGGCCTCCGAGGCCGGCGTCCTGGACGTGCCCGCCAAGGACATTCGCAAAAAGGGCCGTCTGCAGCCCGGCCGTATGTTCCTGGTCGACACCGTCGCGCAGCGCATCATCTCCGACAAGGAGATCAAAAAGCAGTTGGCCGGCCGCCAGCCCTACGCGGAGTGGCTGAAGGAGCAGCAGGTCACGCTCGAGCAGTTGCCCGAGCCGGCGCGAGTGATCGCCTCCAACCCCGAGACCTTGCTGCGCCGCCAGAGGGCTTACGGCTACAGCGAAGAAGATCTGAAAATCCTGCTGGCTCCGATGGGCGCCACCGGCGGGGAGCCGCTCGGCTCGATGGGCACCGATGTGCCGCTGGCCTGCCTCTCGGACCGTCCGCAGTCGCTCTTCAGCTACTTCAAGCAGCTCTTCGCGCAGGTCACCAATCCGCCCATCGACCCCATCCGCGAAGAGATGGTGATGTCGCTGATCAGCTACATCGGCACCGAGCGCAACATTCTGGACGAAGCGCCGGAGAATTGCCACACGCTGAAGCTGCCGCATCCGATTTTGACCAACCGCGACCTCGAAAAGCTGCGCCGCGTCTCCTCGGGCGACCTGTTGGCCACCACGCTGCCCACGCTCTTCCGCGCCGCCGATGGCGAGGAGGGCCTGCGCCGTTCGCTGGAAGACCTGAGCGCCCGCGCCGCGCACGCCGTTGAATCCGGCTACACGCTGCTGATTCTCTCCGACCGCGGCGTCGACGCTACCTATGCGCCGATTCCCAGCCTGCTGGCCATGGCCGCCGTGCACAACCGCCTGGTGCGCGAGAAGACCCGCACTCAGGTGGCGCTGATTATCGAAAGCGGCGAGCCGCGCGAGGTGATGCACTTCGCCCTGCTGATCGGCTACGGCGCCAGCGCCATCAACCCCTACCTGGCCATCGAAACCGTCCACGACCTGAAGCGGCGCGGCCTGCTGCCCCACGGCGTCACCGCTCCCCACGCCGAAAAGAACTTCATCAAGGCCATCAACAAGGGCCTGCTGAAGACCTTCTCGAAGATGGGCATCAGCACCCTGCAAAGCTATCGCGGCGCCCAGGTCTTCGAGGCCGTGGGGCTGAACCGCTCGCTGGTGGACGCCTACTTCTCCGGCACCGCCTCGCGCATCGAGGGCGTGGGCCTGGACGTGCTGGCCAAAGAAGCGCTGCTCAAGCACGAGTACGCCTTCCAGCCGCTGACCGAGTCCGAGACCGAACTGGGCGTCGGCGGACAGTACCAGTTCCGCACGGAGGGCGAGTACCACCTGCAGAATCCGGCCACCATCAGCAAGCTGCAACAGGCGGTGCGGCAGAACAACGCGGCCACCTTCCAGGAGTACTCCGACCTGCTGGACGATCAGGACCGCCATCTGTGCACGCTGCGCGGCCTGCTCCAGTTCAAGTTCGCCGACAAGCCGCTGCCCATCGAAGAGGTCGAGCCGGCCAAGGAGATCGTCAAGCGCTTCACGACTGGCGCCATGAGCTACGGGTCAATTAGTAAAGAAGCGCACGAGACGCTGGCCATCGCCATGAACCGGCTGGGTGGTATGTCCAACACCGGCGAGGGCGGCGAGGACGAGGAGCGCTTCAAGCCCGACCCCAACGGCGATTCGCGCCGCTCGGCCGTCAAGCAGGTCGCCAGCGGCCGCTTCGGCGTGACCACGAATTATCTTGTGAACGCCGACGAAATTCAGATCAAGATGGCGCAGGGCGCAAAACCCGGCGAGGGCGGCCAATTGCCCGGCCACAAGGTGAATGAGATTATCGCCAAGACGCGCCACTCGATTGCCGGCGTGGGCCTGATCTCGCCGCCGCCGCACCACGACATTTACTCGATCGAAGACCTGGCGCAACTGATCTACGACCTGAAAAATGTCAATCCGCAGGCCCGTATCGCCGTCAAACTGGTCTCCGAGGTGGGTGTGGGCACGGTGGCCGCCGGCGTCAGCAAGGCGCATGCCGATGTGGTGCTGATCTCCGGCGACAACGGCGGCACCGGCGCTTCGCCGCTCAGCTCTATCAAGCACGCCGGGCTGCCCTGGGAGCTGGGCCTGGCCGAAACGCAGCAGGTGCTGCTGCTCAATGATCTGCGTGGACGCATCCGGGTGCAGACCGACGGCAAGCTGCAAACCGGGCGCGATGTGGTGATCGCGGCCCTTTTGGGCGCGGAAGAGTATGGCTTCGCCACCGCGCCCCTGATCACCATGGGCTGCGTCATGATGCGCAAGTGCCATCTGAACACCTGCTCGGTGGGCATCGCGACCCAGGACCCGGTCCTGCGCGCGCGCTTCCAGGGCAAGCCCGAGCACGTGGTCAACTTCTTCTTCTTCATCGCCGAGCAGATGCGCCAGTACATGGCCAAGCTCGGCTTCCGCACCGTCGACGAGATGGTGGGCCGCGTGGACAAGATCGACGCCGCCATCGCCCACGAGCACTGGAAGGCCAAGGGCATCGACCTCTCCTCGATTCTCTACGCGCCCACGGTACCCTCGCGCGTGGCGCGCCGCAAGGTGCAGGCCCAGGATCACGGCCTCGCTGCCGCGCTCGACCACAAGCTGATCGCGGCCGCGGCGCCAGCCCTCGAATCGAAGTTGCCGGTCAGGGCCACCTTTGCCATTCGCAACGTGCACCGCACCGTGGGCGCCATGCTGGGCGGTGAGATTGCCCAGCGCTACGGTTCGGAGGGGTTGCCCGACGAAACCATCCACTTCAAATTCAACGGCTCGGCCGGCCAGAGCTTCGGTGCCTTCGTTCCCAACGGGGTTACGCTGGAACTCGAGGGCGACGCGAACGATTACCTGGGCAAGGGCCTCTCCGGCGGACGCATCATCGTCTATCCGCCGAAGACCTCCAGTTTCCTGCCCGAAGAGAGCATTCTGGTGGGCAATGTGGTGCTCTACGGCGCGACCACTGGCGAGGTCTTCCTGAACGGCATCGCCGGCGAACGCTTCTGTGTCCGCAACTCCGGGGCCACGGCGGTGGTCGAGGGCGTCGGCGACCACGGTTGCGAGTACATGACCAACGGCACGGTGGTCGTGATCGGCTCAACCGGCCGCAACTTCGCCGCCGGCATGAACGGCGGACGCGCCTTTGTCTATGACGACCAGGGCGACTTCTCCACGCGCCGCTGCAACACCGCCGGCGTTGACCTGGAGCCGCTGGTCTTGGAAGAGGACGTGGCCGAGGTGCGCAACCTGCTCGAACGCCACCGCGACCTGACCGGTTCGCCGCGCGCTGCCTGGATTCTGGAGCACTGGGCCGAGGCGCAGCCCTGCTTCATCAAGGTCTTCCCCCACGAGTACAAGCGCGTCCTCGGCATTCCCCGCGTTGAGACGGTTTATTCTTCCCCCACAACTTCGTCGCCTCTGGTGGCGGCTAGGACAGAGGTGCAGCATGGGTAAGGTGACAGGATTCCTGGAGATTGAGCGCGAACAGCCCGCCCGCCGCAAGGTTGAGGAGCGGCTTCACGACTGGCTTGAGGTCTACCAGCCGTTCCCCGAGGAGAAGCAGCGCGAGCAGGGCGCACGCTGCATGGATTGCGGCGTTCCCTTCTGTCACACCGGCTGTCCGGTCAATAACCTGATCCCGGACTGGAACGATCTGGCCTACAACGGCCGCTGGCAGGCCGCCATTCGCCGCCTGCACGCCACCAACAACTTCCCCGAGTTCACCGGGCGCATCTGCCCGGCGCCCTGCGAGGCCGCCTGCGTGCTGGGCATCAACGAACCAGCCGTCTCCATCAAGCTGATGGAGCGTTCGATCATCGAGCGCGCCTGGAAAGAGGGCTGGATTCACCCCGAGCCGCCCGAGCAGAACACCGGCAAGCGCGTCGCCGTGGTCGGCAGCGGGCCATCCGGTTTGGCGGCCGCGCAGCAGTTGCGCCGCGCCGGGCACTCGGTGACGGTTTACGAGAAAAACGACCGCATCGGCGGCCTGATGCGCTACGGCATTCCCAACTTCAAGCTGGAAAAGCACATCCTCGACCGCCGCATTCAGCAGATGCGCGCCGAAGGCGTCACCTTTGTGACCAACGCTCATGTGGGCGTCAGCGTGCCGGTCGAGGCACTCACCGGGCACTACGACGCCATCCTGCTCTGCGGCGGTTCCGAGCAATCCCGCGACCTGAAGATTCCCGGGCGCGAGCTCCAGGGCATTCACTTCGCCATGGAGTTCCTGCCGCAGCAGAACCACCGCTGCGAGGGCGATCCGGTCGATCCTTCCACCGCTATCCTCGCCGAGGGCAAGCGCGTGGCCGTCATCGGCGGCGGCGACACCGGCGCCGACTGCCTGGGCACCAGCCTGCGCCAGCGCGCCTTGAGCGTCCACCAGTTCGAGATCATGCCCAAGCCGCCCGAGCAGCGCGACCCCTCGACCCCCTGGCCACTCTGGCCACGGCAATTGCGCATCGAAACCTCGCACGAAGAGGGTGGCATTCGCGACTGGGGCGTCAGCAGCGTCAAGTTCACCGGCGATGAAAACGGCCACGTCAAGCAGTTGCACGCAGTGCGCGTCGGCCCACCGCCCGCCTTCCAGGCCATCCCCGGCTCCGAGTTCACCCTCGACGTCGATCTGGTCCTGATCGCCATGGGCTTCCTTGGGCCCGTGCGCTCGGGCATGATCGAGCAGTTGGGCGTGGCTCTGGACAACCGCGGCAACGTGGCCACCAACGGCCTCTACCAGACCTCGGTCGAGAAGATCTTCGCCGCCGGCGACATGCGCCGCGGCCAGTCGCTGGTGGTCTGGGCGATTAACGAAGGCCGCCAGGCCGCCGCAGCCGTTGACCGCTACCTGGCCACGGTCGCTGAGCCTGTGCCCCACCGCCATCACGCACAGGTGTAAATTCTCCTCAAACCGAAGGTTTTTTCAAAGAATTGCGCAGAAAACAGCAAAGGCGAAGCCGATTGGGCTTCGCCTTTGCTGTTTTCGCCGTTTACTGCGCTACTTCGCCAGGCTCACCCGCAGGTCGCGGCCGGTCATCTCCTGGGGCAGATCGAGATGGAGCAGACTGAGCAGCGTGGGCGAGATGTCGCGCAGGGAGCCATCGGCGCGCAGGCTGAAGTTTTTGGCCTCCTCGGCCACATAAATCAGCGGCACCGGGTTGGTGGTGTGCGCGGTGTGCGGCTCGCCGGTCACCGGATCGACCATGGTCTCGCAGTTGCCGTGGTCGGCGGTGATGATCCAGATGGCGTTGCGCTCGCGCACGGCCTGGTAGACGCGCGTCAGTTGCCGGTCCACTGCCTCGACGGCCTTGATGGCCGCCGGCAGCACGCCGGTGTGGCCTACCATGTCCGGGTTGGCGAAGTTCGAAATGACGACGTCGAAGCTGACGTCGAGAATGGCCTTCACGATGGTGTCGCCCACGCCCACCGAACTCATTTCGGGCTGCAGGTCGTAGGTGGCCACCTTGGGCGAAGGAATCAGAATCCGCTCTTCTCCGGCAAAGGGCTCCTCCCGGCCGCCGTTGAAGAAGAAGGTCACGTGGGCGAACTTCTCCGTCTCGGCGGTGCGCAGGTTGCGCAGATTCGCATCGGCCAGCACATTGCCCAGGATGTGCTCCATCGGCTGCGGCGGGCTGACGATGGGCAGCTCGAACTTCTCGTCGTACTGGGTCATGCAGGTGTAATGCAGGTTTTTCGGCAGCTCGAAGCGTGGAATCGCCTCGTCGAGCGCCTCCCACTGGTCCAGGTCGCGGCCGCCCTCGGCGTTGAGGCCACTCGCGCGGGTCAGCACGCGCGTGACCTGGCGGGCGCGGTCGGCGCGGAAGTTGAAGTTCAGGACCGCGTCCTCGCTGCGAATCAGGCCTATAGGTTTTTCATGCTCATCGTTGATGACCACCGGCAGGACGAACTCGTCCTGCACGCCGCTGTTGTAGCTGTCGCGGATGGCGGCGACGGCGCTGGTCGCGGTCGCGCACTCGCCCTTGCCGAGGACCATGGCGTCGAAGGCCTTGCGCTGGCGCTCCCAGCGCTGGTCGCGGTCCATGGCGTAGTAGCGCCCACTGACCGAGGCGATCCGGCCCACGCCAATCTCGCGCAGTTTCTGTTCGAGCTTGGCCACGTAATCGAGTCCCGAGGTGGGCGGCGTGTCGCGGCCGTCCAGGAAGGCGTGGACGAATACCCGCGTCAGGCCGAACTCGCGCGCCGCGCGGAGGAGCGCGTATAAATGCTCCTCGTGCGAATGGACGCCGCCGTCCGAGACCAGGCCGATCAGGTGCAGGGCGCGGCCTTTTTCGCGGGCGTGCTCGAAGGCCGCCACCACACGGGGATTCTCCTTGAGCGTATCGCTGGCCACCATGGCGTCGATGCGGGTAATGTCCATCTGCACGATGCGCCCGGCGCCGATATTCAGGTGGCCCACCTCGCTGTTGCCCATCTGCCCCTCCGGCAGGCCGACAAAGTGCTCCGAGGCCTGGATCAGCGTGTGGGGAAACTCGCCGATCAGCTGGTCGAAGGTGGGCTTGCGGGCCAGCGCGACGGCGTTATTGGCGGTTTCAGCGCGATAGCCCCATCCGTCGAGGATGGTCAGAACAACGGGACGCTTTGGCTTGGACACGAAATCTCCTCAGGCTCGATCGAAATGCACTACTCAGGATAATCTTTCCGGGCCTGATCCGGCACTTGCCGGCCGATTTCAAGATTTAGAGCGCTTCTCCTATTGCTGTAGAGGGGGCTTGCATCCCACCCTAGCCGCAAAAACAAGAACGCGGCGAGGGTGGGGCACCCAAGACTCTATACCTGTAGGAGAAACGCTCTAATGCGTAGATTTCGAGATTTGGGGCAGCACAATGCTGTCGTCCTGAGCGAGCACAGAAAACTGCTTGTCATTAAAAGAAAGAGGAGGAGGCCGAAGCCTCCTCCTCTGTGGCGAAGCCGTCTGCCCCACCGCAGGTGGTTAGTCGTTGTAGTTCAGGCTTTCCAGGCCAAGGTAGCTTGCGCCCCCGCCCAGTTCCTCTTCGATGCGTAGCAACTGGTTGTACTTGGCGATGCGGTCGGTGCGGCTGCAGGAGCCGGTCTTGATCTGACCCGCGCCGGTGGCCACGGCCAGGTCGGCGATGAAGGTGTCCTCGGTTTCGCCCGAACGGTGCGAGATCACCGAGGTGTAGCCGTAGCGGCGGCCCAGGTCGATCGCCTCCAGCGTCTCGGTGACGGTGCCGATCTGGTTGACCTTGATGAGGATGGAGTTGGCTACGCCCTCTTCGATGCCGCGCTGCAGGCGCTTCACGTTGGTGACGAACAGATCGTCGCCGACCAGCTGAATACGGCCGCCCAGCTTGTCGGTGAGGTGCTTCCAGCCCGCCCAGTCATCCTCGGCCAGCCCGTCCTCGATCGAGACAATGGGGTACTGATGCACCCAGTTGTCCCAGAAGTGGACCATCTCCTCGCTGGTGTGCTCGCTCTTGTCGCTCTTCTTGAAGACGTACTTCTTCTTTTCCGTGTCGTAGAACTCGCTGGCGGCCGGATCGAGCGCAATGGCGATCTGCTCGCCGGGCTTGTAGCCGGCCGCCTCGATGGCCTCGATGATGAGTTCGATGGCCTCGGCGTTGGACTTGAGCGAGGGAGCAAAGCCGCCCTCGTCGCCCACCGCGGTCGAATAGCCCCTCTTCTTGAGCACGCTCTTGAGGGTGTGGAAGGTCTCGGTGGCCCAGCGCAGCGCGTCACTGAAGCGCTCGGCGCCCACCGGCATGATCATGAACTCCTGAAAGTCCACATTGCTATCGGCGTGGGCTCCGCCATTCAGAACATTGAGCATGGGCGTGGGCAGCACCGAGGCGTTGATGCCCCCCAGGTAGCGGTAGAGGGGAATTTCGAGGGTCTGGGCCACGGCGCGCGTGGCGGCCATTGAAACGGCCAGAATGGCGTTGGCACCCAGCTTGCCCTTGTTCGGCGTGCCGTCCAGGGCGATCATGGTCTGGTCCAGCAGCCGCTGGTTGGCCGCGTCCATGCCCTCCAGTTCGGGCGCGATCACCGACTCCACGTTGGCCACGGCCAGCAGTACGCCCTTGCCCCCGTAAAGGTTCTTGTCGCCGTCGCGCAGTTCCACGGCCTCGTGCTCGCCAGTGGAGGCGCCCGAGGGCACAATGGCGCGGCCCAAAGCGCCGCTTTCCAGGATAACGTCCGCTTCCACGGTCGGATTGCCGCGCGAGTCCAAGACTTCGCGGGCGCGAATAGCAACAATTTCAGTCATATCGGTCCTCGCTATACGGTGCTGCAGCCGGTCGTTCAGGTTGGGCAGTTGCGGACGGCGATCCACGGCAATGATTTCTCCAGCGACGCTCTGAATCGTTTCCAGAAACTCATGCACGTTACGAATTCCTCTCCGTCCAACATTCCAAGGGAAAAACTTCCGTAAGGATTTTAGCAAATCGAACCGCGACCGACAGTGTAACAGCGTTTATGGAGAGTACGCCATGACCGCCCGGCAAAGTGCGACCGGAGCAGGACGCGACCGGAGCAGTGTAAGAAGTGCGGCCAGGCCGGGTTGCCAGGCTGGGTTGCCTTTGTTGATTCGTGACCTCCAAGGCACCTCTCGGGCCGGGGGCTGCGCCGACGGCCGCCAGCCTGCGTTAGCCTAACATTGGGTGAGTTGGCCCGCGGCCCGTTTCATCGCGCGGCGCGCAACTCTGACGGCCCGGCGAGGTTTTAACGAAAAAGGAGATTCCTGCCCGCGCGCAGGGAAAAAGGAGACCGGGATGAATCGACCGATTCTTGTGTGCGCTCTGCTGTTGATGGCCGCTGCCGCTCTCAGAGCGCAGGAGGCGAGCCCGTCAAGCCCTTACGAGGGGGTTTCGACGCCTCCGCCGGATAACACCATCGAGACCACCAGTACGCCCCAGGCCAAACCTCCGGCCGGGCAGCTAGCCGTACCCGCCCAGAATCAGGTACAGGCGCAGCCCCAACCGTTTCAATCCCGGGCCGTACAAGAATCCCCGGCCGTCCAATCCCAGGTCGTGCCCGACGATCAGCCCGTGAGCGGCACTGCCGCCTACGGCGGAATGCCCGCGGCCGAGTGGAATGCTCCCGCGACGCCGCAACCGCCGGCGCTGACCGAACGCACCTACGCCGCCGACCCGGACGGCGACATCGTGCACCCGCGACCCTTGCGCCCCGGCGAACTTGCCGCGGGCGTCACCATTCACGTCCGGCTGCTGGATTATCTCTCGACCGCCCGCAGCGAGGAGGGCTCGGCTTTTCGCGGCCAGGTAGCCTCGGACGTCTTGCAGGGCGATCAGGTGGTGATCCCCGCCGGAGCGGAGATTGACGGCCGGGTGGTCGAGGTCTCCAGCGGCCACGCAGGCGGCCACGGCTCAATGCTCCTACGGCCGGAGGCGGTGATCCTGCCCGACGGCCGGCGCTGCCACTTGTACGCCGAACTGACTGGAACCCCCGGCTCCAAAACCCAGGTCAGCAGCGAAGGCACGGTGCGACCCGATTCACGCCTGAAACGCGACAGCATCGAATACGGCGCAACAGTGGGAACCGGCGCCGTGACCGGCGCGATTCTGGGCGGCCCGGTGGGAGCCCTGGCCGGCACCCTGGTCGGGGCCGGCCTGGTTACGGTGCACCTGCTGGTCAGCCATCCGCAGGCCAAGCTCGAGCCGGGCGCGGATCTGGTCTTCACCTTGACCGAACCGCTCGACCTGGTTCCAGCCGTCGTCAGCCGGAACTGAGCAGACTGGACTGGTTTGGCTAGAGAGAAGTTGCGGCCGGAGATTCTGCCCCGCCAGCGGGAACCGAATCCCCGGCCGGCGCGTAGTATTTTTCTAGCGCCCTCCCGCGGCGTCCAACCCTCATGCAGACGTTCTCCGACATTCTCGGCCAGGTCTTCCGCGCAATCATGGCCAACAAGCTGCGCACCTTCCTGACCATGTTCGGAATCGCCTGGGGGGTGGGCTCGCTGCTGGTGCTGGTGGGCCTGGGCGAGGGTTTCCGCAGCGGCCAGCATCGCAATCTGGCCACCTACGGCAACGACGTGGTGATGATGTGGAACGGCACCATCCCCGCTCTCGCCAACCAGCACACCGGCCTGCGCCCCTACCAGCTCACGCCGGGCGATGAGGCGGCGCTCGGCGCCCTGCCGCAGTTGCGCGCGATCACCGCCTACCTCAGCCGCAAAGACCTTTACGAGGTCAGCGCCTGGGCCAACAGCTCCGGCGAGGTGATGGGCGTCGAGCCGAACTTCGCCCAGTTGCGCTTTGTGCCCATCGCCCAGGGCCGCTTTCTGAACGCCGCCGACCTCACCGAGCGCCGCCGCGTGGCCGTCGTGGGTTCGAAGAGCGGCGCGCTGCTGTTTCCCGGACGGCCCATGCTGGGCGAGAGCATCACCATCAACGGCGTCAGCTTCACCGTGGTGGGCAGCGTGGAGTCGATCAGCCACGGCAACAACGAAAACGACAACCAGAAGGTCTACATTCCGCTCACCATCATGCAGGAACTGTTCGCCATGAAGGGCGATAACGTAGCCCGCGATGCGCTGAGCTCTATTCAGTACCAGCCCGCGAAAAAAGGCGACACGGCCGCCGCGGTGGCCGCCGTGCATCGCGTCATCGCCAGCCGCCATGGCTTCGATCCCGCCCTCACCGACGCCTTCAATGAGTGGGACACGATCAAGGAAGAGCAGATGATCGGGGCCATCTTCAACGCCATGGACATTTTCCTGGGCGGGGTGGGCATTGTGACGCTGGGCCTGGGCGCGGTGGGCATCATCAACATCATGCTGGTCTCGGTGACCGAGCGGACCCGCGAAATCGGCCTTTTGAAGGCGCTTGGAGCCACCAAACGCAGTATTCTGGCGCAGTTTTTCTGGGAGGGTCTGCTCTTGACTGGCATCAGCGGCCTGATCGGGATTGCAGCCTCGGCGGCCTTCATGGAACTGCTGCAACTGGGGCTTACCGGGAAGATGCCCGGCTGGGATCCGCCCCGGCTCGTCCCCTGGTCGGCCGCCCTGGCCCTGGGTTCGCTGGTTTTGTGCGGTGTGGCCGCCGGACTCTACCCGGCCAGCAAGGCCGCGGCGCTGGACCCGATCGAGGCGCTGCGCAGGGAGTGAGAAAAGCAGTTGTCAGTTATCAGTTGTCAGTTATCAGCTTCCTGTTGTCAGATTTCAGTTGTTAATACGACGAGGCAATTTTATGGGACAAGCATTCCGCGATTTGCTGGTGTGGAAAAAGTCAATACAACTGACTGTGAATGTTTACCGCCTGACCCAGGCCTTCCCGCGTGAGGAAGTATATGGTTTATCCAGTCAGATCAGACGTTCGGCAGTATCGGTTCCAAGCAATATAGCGGAAGGTTATGGAAGACTCTCAGTTGGTGAATTCAGGCAGTTTCTGGGCATCGCTCGCGGTTCGAATTTTGAATTGCAAACACAACTGGAAATTGCGCGTTCGCTGAGATTAGGGGATTCGGTGTTGATCGATGAAGCGGAGAGTTTGTCGCACGAAATTGGAAAAATGATCTACGCGCTGCTGGAATCTCTCAAAGAGTGAGCCGCTCTCTGACAACTGACAACTGAAAACTGACAACTGGAGCGAAGCGACCATGCTCAAAGACATTCTCGCCCAGGCCTGGGAGGCGATGCTCTTCAACCGCCGCCGCACCGCCATCACCATGACCGGCATGGCCTGGGGCATCGCCACGGTGGTGCTGCTGTTGGCCTACGGCGCCGGCTTCAGCCGCGCCGTCGAGAATATCTTTGCCCAGTGGGGCACCAGCATGGTCGGCTTCTTTCCCGGCCGCACCAGCGAGCAGGCCGGCGGCGACAAGGCGGGCGTGCGGGTGCGCTTCACCGTGGACGATGTGGACCGCGCCGCCAGCAATGTTCCCGGCCTTATCCACATCTCGCCCATGGTCTGGAAGCAGGTGCCCGTCGAGAACGATCTGCACACCTACACCTGGAGCGTCGATGGCGTCTACCCCGAATTTCAGGACATCTGGAAGCTGGACATGGACCAGGGCCGCTTTTTCACCGCGGCCGAGGAGCAGCAGCGGGCCCACGTCTGCGTCATCGGCTCGGAGGCCAAGACCAAGCTCTTCAGCGGAACCTGGCCGCTGGGCGAGAGTATCCGCCTGAGGGGCGTATTCTTCACCGTGGTCGGCGTGCTCCGCCCCAAGATGGAGGAAAACGACGACGACCGCAACCTGACGGTCTACGTGCCCTTCACCACCATGAGCGACATCGAGAACACGGACTACCTGGACGGCATCTGGTTCAACTACAGCGGCGACAATGAACTGGTCGAGAAGAGCCTGCGCGAGACCATGGGCGCGGCGCACCGCTTCCGCCCCTCGGACCACAACGCCCTCATCGTGGCCAACGTCCTGACCCAACTGAAGCAGTTCCGCACCCTGACGATCGCGCTGCAGGTGCTGCTGTCGATGGTGGGCGCGCTCACCCTGGGCATTGCCGGCATTGGCCTGATGAACATCATGCTGGTCTCGGTCCAGCAGCGCACCCTCGAGATCGGTATCGAAAAGGCTCTGGGCGCGCGACGCGGGCAGATTCTTACGCAGTTTCTGGCCGAGGCGATGGCCATCACCAGCGTGGGCGGCGCGGCGGGCATCGCGCTGGCCTACCTGGTCTCCGCGCTGGTAGGCCGCATCACGTTTTACAGCGCCATGGCCAAGAATGCGCAGGACGCGGACATCCGCCTGATCATCTCGCCCTCGACGGTGATCGTCGCCACCGTGATCCTGGTTCTCACCGGCCTGGTCAGCGGCATGATCCCCGCCATCCGCGCCGCCAACCTGGACCCCATCGAGGCGCTGAGGTATGAATAAAGCTGTTTTCAGTTTTCAGTTTTCAGCGGATGCGAGTCGTAGTGCAGCAGCACGGCCACGGCGCAACTGGTGAGCCGGGTTTCGGCCGAATCCGCGCGGCTGGTGAGGATGACCGGGACGCGTGCGCCGAGCACGATGCCGGCCAACTGTGCGCCGCCCAGGTACTGCAACTGCTTGGCCAGCATGTTGCCGCTTTCAAGGTCGGGCATCACCAGAATGTCGGCCTGCCCGTTGACCGGCGAAACCAGCCCCTTGATCTGGGCGGCCTTCAGGCTGACCGCGGTGTCGAAGGCCAGAGGGCCGTCGAGGATGCCGCCGGTGATCTGGCCGCGGTCGGCCATCTTGCACAGGGCCGCGGCGTCCAGCGTGGACTTGATCTTGGGGTTGACCGTCTCGATGGCCGAAAGCAGCGCCACCTTGGGCTGGGGAATGCCCAGCGCGTGAGCCAGGTTGATGGCGTTCTGCACAATGTCGATCTTGTCCTCGAGCTCGGGCTCGATGTTGATGGCCGCGTCGGTAATCAGCAGGGTGCGGTCATAGGCCGGGGTGTCCATGACGAAGACGTGGGAGATGCGGTGGGAGGTGCGCAGGCCGGTCTCGCGCTGCATGACCGCCCTCATCAGCTCGTCGGTGTGCAGGCTGCCCTTCATCATCGCCTGGGCCTGGCCGTTGCGGCACATGGCCACGCTCAATTCGGCGGCCTTGGCCTCGGTATCGGCCTGGACGATGGGAAAGGCGCTGATGTCAACGCCAATTTTGGCGGCCAACTCCCTGATCCCAGCTTCGTCGCCGATCAGCGTGGGCCGGATGAGCCCCTCGTCGGCAGCTTCCACGGTGCCGCTGAGCGCCACATCCGACAATGGCCAGCAGACCGAGGTGGTGATGGCCGGCAACTCTTTACAGCGGTCGAGAAACTTGTGAAAAACGTGAAAGTCGGCAGGATGGCCGACCAGCGGATCAACGGCTACGCCTTCAACCAGCGGGGCAAGATCGTTCATGGGTATTGTCTCCGAGCCCGCACAGCGGATGGCTGGCAAGCCTTCCATATTATGATTAAATTCTTAACCACTATATAAAAATTCTCACTTTGTTGTCTCTTTTGTTGTCACTTTTATATGCGTCAAAGAGCACATTCTGACACCGCGTACTGCATAGTGGAACCATGTGAAGCGCATCAAAAGGGACGGGCTGAATAGCCCAGGGGTTAGGAAGGGATAAAATCGGCGCTTCAGGTGAAACTATTCCCGCCAAGCGGCCTAGAGCCTATCCGTAAATAGGTAGCGCCGACCTCCAGGTCGGCTGTCCTGTGGGTCTCCAGTCCCACAGGACACGTCTGGCGGCGTGGACGCCGCCAGTACAGCCGGTCTAGAGACCGGCGCTACAATCCTTTCTCAATTACGGATAGGCTCTAAGAGTCCTGGTCAGGGTGCGTTGACCGTGGTTTTGCTCTAACTCAGGCCCCTGCAATCTATTACTCTGGAGAGTTGAAGGAGCCATTATGACCGTCATTCGGCAGGAAGATTTTGTGGCGAGCGTCGCCGCGGCGTTGCAGTACATCAGCTATTACCACCCGGTGGATTTCATTCGCAGCCTGGCCAGGGCCTACGAGCGGGAGCAGTCGCCCGCGGCCCGTGACGCGATTACGCAGATCCTGGTCAATAGCCGGATGTGCGCCGAGGGGCACAGGCCCATCTGCCAGGACACGGGAATCGTGAACGTCTTCGTGAAGATGGGCTTGGAGGCGCGCTTTGAGCCCACGCCGGGCGAGGAGCCAAAAGACTTGCAAGAAATGGTCGATGAGGGCGTCCGGCGGGCCTATCTCGACCCGGAGAACAAGCTGCGGGCTTCGATTCTGGCCGATCCGGCAGGCAAGCGGATCAATACAAAGGACAACACGCCGGCGGTCGTGAATGTGGAACTGGTCAAAGGCGCGACGGTCGAGGTGACGGTGGCGGCTAAGGGCGGCGGCTCGGAGGCCAAGAGCCGGTTCATCATGCTGAACCCCTCGGACTCGATCGTGGAGTGGGTGCTGAAGACGGTGCCCGGGATGGGCGCGGGGTGGTGTCCGCCGGGAATGCTGGGCATCGGGATTGGCGGCACGGCGGAGAAGGCAATGCTGCTGGCCAAGCAGTCGCTGATGGCGCCGATCGACATTCAGGAACTGAAGGCGCGCGGGGCCTCAAACCGCGCCGAAGAGCTGCGGCTGGAGATTTACGACAAGGTGAACCGGCTGGGAATTGGCGCGCAGGGGCTGGGCGGGCTGACGACCGTGCTGGATGTGAAGGTGCTCGATTACCCGACCCACGCCGTCAACCTGCCAGTGGCGATGATCCCCAATTGCGCCGCCACGCGCCACGCGCAGTTCGTGCTGGATGGCTCAGGGCCGGTCTATCTGGACCCGCCGAGCCTGGACAACTGGCCCAAGCTGAGCTACGACGTCTCGACGGCGCGGCGGGTGAACCTGGAGACGGTGACCCGCGCGGAAGTCGCAACCTGGAAGCCAGGCGAGAGGCTGCTCCTGACCGGCAAACTGCTGACCGGCCGCGACGCCGCCCACCGGAGATTGACGGAAATGCTCGACCGGGGTGAAAAGCTGCCGGTGGACTTTCGCGGGCGGTTCATCTATTACGTGGGGCCGGTGGACCCGGTGCGCGGCGAGGTGATGGGGCCGGCCGGGCCAACGACGGCCACGCGCATGGACAAGTTCACCCGCCAGATGCTGGCCGAGACCGGGCTGCTGGGCATGGTGGGCAAGGCGGAGCGGGGACCGGAGGCGATCGAGGCGATTCGGGAGTTCGGCGCGGTCTACCTGGTGGCGGTGGGCGGCGCGGCCTACCTGGTGTCGAAGGCTATTCGCGGCGCGCGCGTGGTGGCCTTCGAGGATCTGGGGATGGAGGCGATTTATGAGTTCGACGTGCAAGAAATGCCGGTGACCGTCGCCGTGGATTCGAAGGGAACCAGCGTTCACCAGACCGGCCCGGCGGAGTGGCAGCGGCGGATTGCCGGAATTCCGATTTTGCAGTGACGGAGGGCAGTTTTCAGCAGTCAGTCTTAGAATCTGTCCTTAAACCACAGGCCTTGAAGGGGACGGGCTTCAGCCCGTCCATTCAGAGCTAACTCCGATTTTCGGCTTTAGCCGCGGAGGGAATGTAGGTCGTCCAACAATCGCCCTCGGGGGCTAAAGCCCCAACCTTTTCTTGCCTTTGATGTACGGGCTAAAGCCCGTACCCTTCACCCAGACCCAAGTTTTAGGACAAGTTCTTTGGCGGAACTCAGTCCGCAAGGGAATGCGTATGAAAATGCCCCGATGCGTTGCGGGCGATTTCCGTGTGTCGTCTCAGCCCAGGCGGGCCGCGCGCAGGATGGCCTCGACGACCTTCTTCGGGGTGAGCGCATCGACGGGAATCGAGAGGTGGGCCTGGCGATAGAGCGGCAGACGGCGCCGGTAGCGGGCGGCGAGGTTGGCCTGGTCGGCGAGGACGGGGCGGGCGTACTCGGTGCCTTTGCAACGGGAGAGGGTGGTAGCCAGCTTCACCTCCAGGTGCACCAGCAGTGTGCCGGGGGTGGTGAGCAGCAATTCGCGGGTGTCGGGGTGCTCGATGGCGCCTCCGCCGAGGGCCAGAACCAGCCCGTCGCCAGCGGCCAACCGCGCAATGGCCGCGCGCTCGCGCTCACGGAAGGCTTGCTCGCCGTGGCGGGCAAAAAGCTCGGCGATGGTCGCGCCGGCCTCGGCCTCGATCGCGTCGTCCACATCGACAAAGCTCCAGCCCAGCCGGCTGGCGACCAGCGGCCCGACGGTCGTCTTGCCCGAGCCCATGAAGCCGGTGAGGACAATGCGGCGGGGCAGGGCGGCAGGCGCGCTTTGTGGAACGGAACTGGATTCGGATTGGGCTTTGGCAGTCAAAAAAGTCTTTCGCGGCTCTTAAAAGCCGCATTCCTGCTCTCAGTATAGCCAGCCGGCGGCCCGGCCGCTTCTGCTTCGGACCGAAAGGGATTTACGGAAGAATCTGCTGGTTCTCTCGGAGCGGGATCGGGCTGAAGGCGTGACGCCCGCTTGCCCCGGAAGCGGCAGGGTGGCACCGGCGCTCAAAACAGTTCGATGTCGGGCCGGCTATTATCCTGCTCGACGGCGCCGCCGGCCACACTGAGGTGAGTCGCGGTCTGGCTGGCCATGTGGTACTCGCCAAGGTGATCGGCCAGCATGGTCTTGAAGTTGGTGTCGAAGCGGCCATCCCATCCGGGTTGTTCGGGCTTTTCGCACAGTTGCATCAGATGGTCGCGCAGTTCGATCAGCGCACTCTGCACGTGCTCCATTCTCTGCCGCATGATGTCCTGGAACTGAATGTGCCCAAGGGCTTCGGAGAGCCGCCGCACATTCTCCTCGTAGTTGGCGTCCACATCGGTGATGACTTCCAGAAGCAACTGGCTGTTATGGTCGAACTCGGCCTGCATTTCGCTCAGGTCGGCGACCAGGTGATTCATGGTCTCGTTCGATTCGTGCTCTTCCAATGAAACGCGGGCCTTGGCCATCTCCCGGTCCACTCGTTCGCAGGTGGCTTTGATCTTGGCGGCGATGTCGCTGGCGGCCTTGGTGGAGGAGACCGACAGCTTTCTGACCTCGTAGGCCACCACGGCAAAGCCGCGTCCGGCGCTGCCGGCCCTGGCCGCCTCAATCTCGGCATTCAGAGCCAATAAGCTGGTCTGCTGGGCGATGGAGGTGATGACTTTAATCAACGGCGCCAGGGCGCGCACCTCGGTGGCCATATTCTGTATGCGCTCGAAATCCTCCCGCAGTTCGCAGGTCTGCTGATCTAGTTGGGCTTCTAGTGCGGCGACGATCTGCTTGTTGCTTTCCGCGCGCTGGTGGGTGCTCTCGGTCAGCGCCTTGCCGCTCTGGATGGATTGGGCGATGCGCTCCCTCTGGCGGTTGCTGCTCTCATTCAGGTAACCGATCTGCTCGATCACCTGCATGACCTCGCGCTCGGATTCGGCCAGTGAATCGCCGATCTGCCCGTGCATCACGTCGATGTAGGGCTTGGCGTCCCTGATGTCAACCGCGATCGTCTTGCGGGCTGCCAGTTCGCGCGAGACTTCATCGAAGTCGAGCTGCCCGAAGGCCCACATATCGGAGACGGCGCGGCGGGCCTCGGCAAAATGCCTTTGCTTGTAGATCAGGCCGGGAAGCAGAACAAACAGAAACAGGAGTCCGGCAAAACGCAGCCGGTAAGGAGCCAGGCCTGGCCCCAGGCCATAGGACAAACAGAGCCAGAGCAGCGTCAGGAGGACGACTCGGGCCACTCCCTCGTTGATGAGCCGGCTGCGGATTCTACGCAGGCGCGCTTTGTTGTCCGTCATGATCCGATCTCCCTGGTTCCCGATCTCCGGCACTGCCGCGCGGGCGCCATTTCCGGGAAAAACTGCCTTGCGTGCCATGGACGGCGCCTGCATCATCTGCCACGCTCCGGGTGAACCTGTGTTCCACACTCCCGTTGAATTCTCGCGTGTCCATCCCCTGGCTTCCCGCGTTGCGCGGAAAAATTTCTGCGCTGAAAAAACCTGCTGCGCCCCGGTGAAAGCTGCGCGGAGGCTCTCTTACGCTCCGGGAAGAACTTTCTTGATGACCCGGATAAGGTCGTCGCCGCTGACCGGCTTGACCAGCCAGCCCGTCGCTCCCTGGCGTTTGCCCTCGTCGCGCTTGGAGGCCTCGCTCTCGGTGGTCAGCGTCAGGATGGGGATAAAGCGAAGACCGGGCAGGGCGCGCGTTTTGCCGATGAACTCTAGGCCCCCCATGACCGGCATATTCACGTCGGTCAGGATCAAATTGGGCTTGAGTCCTGATTTCAGCTTGTCCAGCCCCACCTGCCCATTGCTGGCCGTTTCCACCGCGAAACCATGCATCGTCAGGGTGGTTTTCAGGCTCATCACCATGGTGGCCGAGTCATCGACGACGAGAATTGTCATTGCCATGAAAACTCCTCATGCTGGGGGTTGCAGAGCGGCCTCCCGCGATCTCGGCAGCCATGCGGCCAGGCTCCGGCGTCCTGTTACATGCCACACCGCGAAATCGTGCCCGGTCTCTTTTGCATGGAATGCGCATCAAGCGGCTCCATCCTCCCGCCAGGCCACCAATTCCCGCGATGCGTCCATCAGCGGAGCTGGCGCCGCGCCAACCGCCGGAGTCAAAAGCACAGCTTGTTCATCGTCCACATTTGCTGGAGGGTTAGAGCATTTTCGGAATGAATAGTCCTTTTGAGTGTATTGAATGTGGCTTTTCCTTAAGAAAAAAGCCACTTGAGTGTGAGGTTTCGGTCTATAGCAATTCCGAAAACGCTCTAGCGGAAAATCCCGGCCGCGCTTTTGACCGCCCGGCTTCAGCTTCAAAGTTGAAGACCGGCGTTCCTGCAAAAGTGCATCAATGGGGGCAGCAGCGTTGGGCGGAATTTCCGATCGGGGAAGCGGCGCAGGCCGGTGATGAGTTCAGCCGGTAAAGTGAAATTGCCTCTAATCGGCGACCAGCGTGGGGCGCTGGCAGCGGGTGAGCAAAGGCAGCAACTGCTCCCGGGCCGCCTCGACGGTGAGGCCGTATCGGGCGCGCAGGGCGTCAACCTTGCCGTGCTCGATGAAATGGTCGGGCCAGCCGATGCGGACCACCGGAACGGAGCTGCCCAGCTCATCCAGCGCCTCGAGAACCGCCGAGCCGAAGCCGCCCATCTTCACGTGGTCCTCGAAAGTGACGAAGGCGGCCACGCGGCCGGCGTAACTTTCGATCATTTCGCGGTCTATCGGTTTAATGAAGCGGGGGTTGATGACCGCGGCGGAGTAGCCGTCGAGCTTCAGGCGATCGGCCAGTTCAGTGGCCAGCGCGATCATGGGGCCAAGGCCGAGGATGGCCACATCGGAGCCGTCCTGGAGAATTTCAGCCTTGCCAACCGGGATTTCCAGCGGCTCGGACTTGCGGGGCACGCCGGCCACTACCCCGCGCGGGTAGCGAATGGCGCTGGGGCCGGGAAGCTGGAGGGCGGTCTTGAGCATATCGGCCAGCTCATCCTCGTTGGTGGGAGCCATCAGGACCATCTCCGGGACGCCGCGCAGGTACATGATGTCGAAGAGGCCGTGGTGGGTGGGGCCATCGTCGCCGGAGAGGCCGGCGCGGTCCATGCAGAAGACCACCGGCAGCTTTTGCAGGGCCACGTCATGCACGATGCAGTCGAAGGCGCGCTGCAGGAAGGTCGAGTAGATGGCGCAGACGGGCCGGAAGCCGCGCGTGGCCATGCCGGCGGCGAAGACCACCGCGTGCTCCTCGGCAATGCCCACGTCGAAGGTGCGTTTGGGGTGGTGAACGCGGAAGAGGTCGAGGCCAGTGCCGCTGGGCATGGCGGCGGTGATGGCCACGATGTGCTCGTCCTGATCGGCCAGATGGGCCAGCGTGTTGGCGAAGACCTCGGCGTAGGTGGGCTGGCCGACGGGCTTGGTCTCGCCGGTCTCCGGGTCGAAGGGGCCCAGGCCGTGAAACTTTTTCTGGTGGTCGAGCGCCGGCTGGAAGCCGTGGCCCTTTTCCGTGATCACGTGCAGCAGCACGGGGCGCTTTTCCGCCTTGAGAAACTTGAAGGTCTCGATCAAAAGCGGCAGATTGTGGCCATCGACGGGGCCATAGTACTGCAAACCGAACTCCTCGAAGAGGATAGAGGGCCACAACATACTCTTGGCGGCCTCTTCGGCGCGGCGCGCCACCTCGGCCGCCGTCTTACCGCCGATCTTCTCGATGATGCGATGGGCGTGGTCGTGCAGATTCTTGTAGTGCTCGTTGGTGACGATTCTGTGGAAGATGCGGGCGATGGCACCCACATTGCGGTCGATCGACCACTCGTTGTCGTTGAGCACCACGATCAGCCGCTTGGTCTGCACGGCGATGTTATTCAGCGCCTCGAAGGTAATCCCATTGGTGAAGGCGGCGTCGCCGGCCACGGCGATCACGTGCTCGCTGCCGCCCACCAGATCGCGCGCCACGGCCATGCCCAGCGCGGCCGACAGAGCCGTGCCGGCGTGCCCAGCTCCGTAGCAGTCGTGCTCACTCTCGGTGCGCAGCATGAAGCCGTTCAGCCCGCCCGGCTGGCGAATCGTGTCCAGGCGGTCGAGCCGCCCGGTGAGCATTTTATGGATGTAGGCCTGGTGGCTGACGTCGAACAGCAGCTTGTCGTCGGGAGTGTTGAAGACCGTGTGCAAGGCCAGCGTCAGCTCGACGACGCCCAGGTTCGGTCCCAGGTGGCCGCCGGTCTTCGAGAGCGTCTGAATGAGGAACTCGCGAATCTCCTCGGCCAGCCCGGTCATCTGCGCAATGCTCAGGCGCTTCAGATCGGCGGGCGAGTGGATGGATTCCAGCAGTGTTCCCATGGTTTTCCTTTTCCCGGAAAAGGGCCGGGAAGCCAGGCAAAAGCCTCCCAGAGGCCGGACCATCGAAAACCGGCTTTGCCAACCGGAATCCAACTTTGCCAATTTTTAGTATACCAACGGGGCGGATTGGGGTGACTGGAGGGCTGAACGGCTTGGAGGGCACAATGGAGGATAATCGCCTCCTAGTAATGGCAGTGCGGTATGTCCGCTCCGGCTAGGCCGGGTCTGTTCTCAATTGCACACTTTTACGCGGACCCGGATTGCCGTTACTACAACCCTTTCTGCGAGAAGGGTTGATTCAGGCTGCCGACTGATTTGTAGTTACTTTGAATACGTTCGTTGCTCTTCTGCAGGCCCTTGTTCGGTGTGCGGGCTTCTAAAACCAGCGCCGCCTCCGCCGTGAGAGTGTCCACATGACCACGACGGCCAGCACCACGCCGATCAGCAACCAGATAAAGTCACGGCTGCTGAAATCGCTAAGGAAACGAAAATCATGCCGGCAGACCAATGCCAGCGCATTGCTCATGGCGATCCGCATCTCTTTCCTCCGCACTCCGGTTCATTGCCCGCCTCATGCACAGGCAATGGCCTTCCTCCCGCCGCCGATCTTCCGGCGGCGGGAGGAACCTGGCGCAAAACACTCTACCTGAAAAGCCCAAGCAGATAGCAAATCAGCAGGATCACCAGCACGGTGCCAAGCCCTATGCCTGCTCCTCCGCCGGCGCCCCAACGGCCATAGCCGTAGTATCCGCCGCCGCCGCCAAATACGAGCACCAGAATAATAATGAGTATGATGAGCATCTCAGACCTCCTTCACTGCGGGTTGTCGATCGTGGATTATGCCGCCGGTTGGATTACGCCCATCCACCTGCCCCCGGCGAGCGCATTAAAGAGCGTTTGGCTTGCCGAAGGTCCCTTTGAAGCCTCAAGCACCAAGCCGCGAGCAGGCTTTTATACCTGATCGCTTCTTTACCGAATTGATATTGGCGCAGTCTGCTGGATGCGGTCTGCTCAATATTGTGCACCTCAGCCTGGCTCTGATTGAGATTCCACAATCCCAGAGGACCGCTGGCGGCGCAGTGCAAATCGCCCTCCTGTGACCTTTCCATGCACCCCCCCAAACCCATCGTTGTACGATGGGCACATATGTCTTGGTGTGATGCGGAAGGATTGGGGAACGTGGCGGGAAATTGGAGAGTTTTTCTTTGCTGGGCGGCGCTGGCGGGGGCTGGGGTAGCACTTATAGCGGCTCCGCGGGCGGCTCAAGGGCAGTTGGGGTTTCCGGATACGACGGCGCAGGCCGCGCCCAATCCGCTCGTGGATACTACCGTCAAGCCGGGGAAGATTCTGCTCTACGAGCTGGAGGCGCGCTTTGCCAGGGACGTGCTGGAGCGCGGCGGAGCGGCCTTTGCCGACTGGTTCGCCGCGGACGGCGTTGCGCTGGGCAACGGCAAGGCTCCGCTGGTGGGCCGCGTGGCGATTGCCAGGAGCGCCAACTGGGATCCCAAGGTCTATCAACTGACCTGGACCCCCACCGACGCCCAGATGAGCCCCGCAAGCGACGAGGGATACACCTGGGGCCACTTCGAGGGCCACAGCAAGGACGCGAACGGCAATCTGGTGACGACTTCGGGCCGCTATATCACCATCTGGCGCAAGCAGGCGGACGGAAGCTGGAAGGTGGCGCTCGATGCCGGCGCTGACGAGCCGGTCGAGGCTGGAGATTGCTGCAAGCTGCCTCCGGGCGAGCACTAACCACCTGCGGTGGGGCCAACTGCTCGCTATTCGCTCGCTTGAGCTTCATGGTCTCCCACCCTCCCGCTCATCGCGATAAGGCCGCGATGAACGGGGCACAGCTTCTTATGGCTCTTGGTGATTCTTCGGGGCTGATGAATGGGCCACCTGCCGCTCTTTGCGAAGGGTGGGAGACCACGAAACTCGATCGCCTGCAATTCCAGTTGATCTACAAATGTCGCCCTAAAACGCCCTCAAATCGACAATGGCTTTGAAGATCGTCTCCGGCTGGGGCAGGATGGCGTCTTCCAGGATTGGCTGGTAGGCGACGAAGGTGTCCATCGAGCCGATGCGGCGGACCGGGGCGTCCAGGTCCTCGAAGAGCTCGTCGGCAATGCGGGCGGCCAACTCGGCGCCGTAGCCCCAGCTGAGCATGTCCTCGTGGGCGACGATCACCCGGCTGGTTTTCCTGACCGAAATGGCGATGGCCTCCCAATCGTAGGGGTTCAGAGTCCGCAGGTCGAGGATTTCGACCTCGATGCCGTGCTCGCGGTGAGCCCGCTCGGCGGCTTGCAAGGCGCGCGGAACCAGGGCGCCGTAGGTGACGAGGGTCAGGTCGGCGCCGGGACGGACGATTCTGGCCTTGCCGAAGGGAATGGCGAACTCCGGCCCCGGATAGGGCGCGCGGTCGTGGGTCTCGCGATAGAGCCGCTTGTGTTCAAGAAAGAGCACCGGGTCGTCGCAGCGAATAGCGGTGCGCAGCAGGCCGTTGGCGTCCAGGCCATTCGACGGGAAGACAACGCGCAGGCCGGGAATGTGCGTGAAGATGCTCTCGCCCGATTGCGAGTGGTAGATGGCGCCGCCGCTCAGGTAGCCGCCGATGGGAACGCGGATCACCACCGGGCAGGCCCATTGGCCGTTCGAGCGCCAGCGCAGGGGGGCCAGTTCGTTGCGGATCTGGTGCATGGCCGGCCAGATGTAGTCGAAGAACTGAATTTCGACCACCGGCTTCATGCCGCGCAGGGCGTAACCGATGGCCCGGCCGACAATGTTGGCCTCGGAGAGGGGCGAGTTGAAGACCCGCTCGGCGCCGAACTCCCTTTGCAGGCCGGCGGTGAGCTTGAAGACGCCTCCCTTGCCCTTGGCCTCGGCCAGAACATCGGCGCGGCTGGCGTCGGCCACATCCTCGCCGTAGACGATAATGCGCGGATCGCGGCGCATCTCGTCGTGCAGGCAGGCGTTGATGAGGTCGGCCATGGTGCGCGGCTCGACGCTTTTGGCGTTGCCCGCCCGGCCGCCGGTCACCGTTCCCGGCGCGGCGGCCTGTTCGGTGGCAAAGCTCGAGCTGGTGGGGTCCAGGTCCTCGGAGTAAACGTGCCGGGCGATGTCGGCGACCAGGGGCAATGGAGCGGCCAGGGCGATGTCGGCGGCCTCGGCGACCTCCTGATCGAGCGACTGCTCCAGCGCGGCGATCTCCTCGGCGGTCAAAATCCCCTCGCGCAGCAGGCGCGCCCGCATCAGAATGAGCGGATCGCGCAGCGCTCCGGCCTCGCGCTCGGCCTGGGAGCGGTAGAGCCGGTCGTCGTCGGAGAGCGCGTGGGAGTAAAGCCGCACGCAGTGGCCGTGAACCAGGGCCGGTCCCAGCCCGGCGCGGCAGTGCGCCGCCGCGGCTTCGAAGGCCTGGAAGCTGGCCACCGGGTCGGTGCCGTCGATCTCGGCGAAGTGGAAGTTGGGAAAGTTGGCCACCAGGCGGGAGATGTTGCCGCCCGGCGTGTTCACCTCGACCGGGGTGCTGATGGCGTAGCCGTTGTCCTCGACGCAGATGATGACCGGCAGCTTTTGGTTGGAGGCGGTGTTGACCGCCTCCCAGAACTCGCCCTGGGAGGTGGAACCCTCGCCGAGCAGGGTGAGGGCCACCTCGTCGCCGTGGAAGGTGACGTCGCGGAAGGCGCGGTAGTCTCCCTCTGCGCGAGCAGCGGCCTCGGGATGGCGGCTGAAGTAGCGGCCGGCCCCGGCGCAGCCTACAGCGTGGAGCACCTGGGTGGTGGTGGCCGACGAAGTGCTGACGATATTAAGAGCTCGGCTTGACCAGTGAGTAGGCATCTGGCGGCCGCCGCTGGCCGTATCGGTGCCCGCGCCGACGGCTTGCAGGAACATCTCCGTGGGGGTGACGCCCAGCCCCAGGCAGAGCGCGCGGTCGCGATAGTAGGGGAAGAACCAGTCGTAGCCGGGGCGCAGAGCCAGGGCCGCGCCCACCTGCAGCGCCTCGTGGCCCGCGCCGGAGATCTGGAAGAAGATTTTCTGCTGGCGCTTGAGCAGGATTTCGCGGTCGTCCACGCGGCGGGAGAGGTAAATGAGCCGGTAGATCTGGACCATCTGCCGCGGACCGAGCTGCTGCTGGCCGCGCGGCCGCTCGCCGAGGCCGTCAGAAGCAGTTGCCGGCTGGGATTCGCGAGCGTTGGAAACTGCCGGTTCCATTCCCTCTACTCCTCAAAAATCTGGTTTTCTCGCTAAAAATCTGTTCTTCTTGATTGCGGGGAAGTTGAAGCTCCAACCCTGATTGTAACAACTTGGAGAGGAGGGGCAGAATGGCAGAGCTCTCCGCATTTTCCGCCGGAACCGCGCGGTAGGGCCAGAAAGCGTAAAAAATAGCACGGAAATGGGTGTAAATCTTCAAAAGAACCCGGCCGTCGCGGCAGAGCGAAGGCTTTGAGGCGGACGGCAAAAACCGGGAAAAGCTTCTGATTCATCTCGCGCACCGTCTAGTCTAGTGTGAGGAGTTAGTGGATGCATTCTTTTGTTTTTTTGTTCGCGGCGAGAATGGGCCTGTTTGCCGAAGGGCGGTTCATGGGCCGGGTGCTGGACGAGTGGGGCGACGACGCCCAGGAGTTTGTCCGCAGCAAGCTGCCCCACCTGGTTGTGATTGCGCTTATCGCCTTTATTCTCATCCGGTTGCTGCACCTGATCACCTTTCACATGATCCGCGTGGCCGAGCGGCACACGGCTTCGCCGGGGCACCTCGCGCAGGTCAAAACGCTCTCCAGCGTCACGCGCAACGCCGGGCTGGCCATTATCTGGCTGATCGCCGGCTTGCAGTTTCTGGACACGCTGGGCGTGAATCTGGCGCCGCTGCTGGCCTCGGCCGGCATTGCCGGGATCGCCATCGGCCTGGCCGCGCAGAATATTGTCAAGGACGTGCTCAACGGCATTCTCATTCTGATCGAGGACCAGTTCAACGTGGGAGATACGGTGCGCCTGGCTGGCCTGACCGGAGTCGTGGAGGCGATGACCCTGCGCAAGACCACGGTCCGCGACCTCGACGGCACGCTCTACATTGTTCCCAACTCGCAGATCACCACGGTGGCCAACCAGAGCGTGGGCTATTCGGTGGCCACCGTCAATGTGAGCGTAGATTTCTCCGCCAACCCAGACCAGGTGCTGGAACTGTTGAAGGCCATCGCGATGGAAATTTGCAACAGTGACGAGTTCCGGGAGGTTTTTGTGGCCGACCCGCAGATTCTGGGCGTGGATGCCATCAAGGGCTCAGAGTTGATCTTCCCGGTGGTCTTCAAGACGCTGGCCACAAGGCAATACGCCCCGGTGCGGGAGTTCCGCCGCCGCGTGCGGCTGGCGCTCGAGGAGCATCACCTGCTGCCCGGCAACCCCTACCGCGTCTCCGGCACCTTTCCTGAAGCCAGAGAAGGTGACGGCGGCCAGCCGACCGTGGAGGCCGCGCCATTGCCCGACCCCACCACGCTCAAGCCTCAGGAAAGCAATCCCTTCGCTGGCGAGTAGGCGATCGCCGCTATTCGAGAGCTTTTAGAGCGAAACCCAAGTAAATGTGCCCTTGAACAAGGTTGGTCAGTGTTCGTGAATTGGAGAACAATTTTAAGCCCATCTGAATCCAGGCTTTCAATCTTGTTCAGCTTTCAATCTTGGCTTTCCAGGGATTCGGTCAGCGCCTCGGCGGTGGTGACCGGCGGCAGGCAGGTGTGTCCGCGGCAGACGATCGCCCATGCGGGCGCGCCGTCAGGCGCCGAAGCTTGGTCCGGAACCGGAATGGGAGCCGCAAAGAGAACTTCGGCCAGCGCCTCAGGAACGCCGCCCGGAACCAGCCGGTGGGGATCGATGCGCATGACGGTCTTGTTGACGGCGAAGCGGGCCACGGCCAGCGCCTCGAGATTATTGGCCTGGGGACCGGAGCCGACGATCACCACTCGCACCGGATCGAGCAAAAGCCGTTCCAGGGCCAGTCCGTAGCTGCCCGCGTAGAGGCCGAGCCGCGCGGCGACACCGGCAAAGGAGGCGAGCGTGTGCTCGGCGATCTGGCGATACTCCTGGCGCCCGCTGAGGCCTTCAAGGCGCAGCAGGGCGGAAGCGGCGGTGGGATTGCCGCCCGGCGTGGGCGTGTCCTGCAATGGCTTGCGCTGCGCGGTGAGCGCGCCCAGCATTGGCGCGCCGTCGGCCTGGGGCGCGGCGGTGTCGTTGAAGGCTTCGGCCGCGTGGTCGTAGAAGCGGGCGATCAGCCCATCGGCCAGCTTTACCGCCGCATGGTAAAACTCCATCTCGCCGCTAGCCAGCCAGGCGTCGATGCAGGCATGAACCGTGAAGGCGTAGTCGTCGAGCGTGCCTGGCGCCTTCTCCGGCGGCGCCACCGTCTCACCTGGCCGGGAGCCGTAGGCGATTACATGGCTCAGCGTCTGCTCTCCGTCCCAGGCGCCTTCATTCCCGGCTCCCTCGTTTCCGGTTTTGCCCAGTAGCCGCCTCAGCGTCAGCAGGGCAAACTCGCGCGTGGAATCCAGGCCCAGCACCCGCGCCGTCTCCAGGCAGGCCGTGACCGCCATGGCATTCCAGCCGGTGTAGAGCGTGCGGTCGATGAACGGCGTGGGCCGCTGGGCGCGGGCCGCCAGCAGCGCCGCGCGGGCCTCGTCCACTAGCCGCCGCAGATCGTCCACACTCCGGCCGGTTTCGGCCGCCAGTTCCTCCAGGCTCTGCTTGACGTGGAGGACATTCTTGGCAGGGTTGTGGCGCATCTCGCCCCGTTCGCCAATCTCCCAGTAGCGCAGCGCAAACTCCTGGTCGGATGCAACGAATCCGGCCGCATTCAGCGCCGCGCGCGCCTCAGCCAGCGTCCAGGTGAAGTAGTCGCCGTCGTCGTCGAGGTTGATGTCGGCGTCCTGCGAGGCATAAAAGCCGCCCCGTTCGCGGTCGCTCAAGGTCGCCTCCAGCCAGCCCACGATTTCTTTCACGGTGCGCAGAAAATCCTCGCGCCGCAGGTTCTGGTAGCCGTGCAGGTAGTTGCGCAGCAGTTCGGTATTGTCGTAGAGCATCTTCTCGAAGTGCGGAACCGCCCAGCGCTCGTCGACGCTATAGCGGTGAAAGCCGCCGGCCAACTGGTCGTACACTCCGCCCCGCGCCATTTTTTCGAGCGTAGTGGCGAAGGCCTCGCCCGCAACCTGGTTGCCGCGACTGACGGAGACCTGCAGCAGCAGTTCGAGCGCCGCCGGGTGGGGAAACTTCGGTTGCGAGCCGAAGCCGCCGTTCCGCGGATCGAATAGCGCGAGGATTGCGCCGGCAATCTTGTCCGCCAGGGCCAACGAAAGCTGCCCGCCGCGCCCGGAAAAGTTTTCATTGTGCTCGATGGCGGCCATGGTGCCCGCAGCCGTTTCCAGCGCTTCGTCGCGCCGTTCCCGCCACACCTCGGCCAGCGTCGTGAGCACCTGCTTGAATCCGGGCCGCCCAAAGCGGTCCTCTGGCGGAATGTAGGTGCCGCCGAAGTAGGGTCGGCCGTCGGGCGTCAGAAAGGCCGTCAGCGGCCAGCCGCCCTGGCCGGAAATGGCCGAAACCGCGGCCTGGTAGCGTGTGTCCACATCGGGCCGCTCGTCGCGGTCCACCTTCACGGCCACATAATGCTCATTGATGATCGCGGCAATCTCCGGGTTCTCGTAGGACTCCCGGTCCATCACATGGCACCAATGGCACCATACGGCTCCGATGTCGAGCAGAATGGGCTTGTCCTCGGCCTGAGCCTGGGTAAAGGCCGCCTCGCCCCACGGACGCCAGTTGACCGGCTGATGGCGCGCCGAGCGCAGGTAGGAACTGGCTGACTCTCCCAACAGGTTATTGGAGTTGGATTCAGGGCCGGTGGGCATGGGGAAAACCTCCTCGCGCATGAGCCGAGCATACATCAGGCAGGCTGGCCAATGAATAGCGGCCGTTTCGCAGAAAGACCGCTCAATGGTGCTCTGCGAATCGATGCGGATGGCAGACAAGACCACTTCTATAAAAAGGCGCCGCTCACAACGCCAGTATGACCATCAAGACATATCCCTTACATTTATAGAAAATACGGCAAAAGACGCTGGAAGGTGAAGCGGATCTTGCCGCGCCGCGCACCTTCCAGAGCCTGCCCATTCCGTTAGGAATGCCTTTATGGATGACTTTCCTGGTGCGTTCAATTCACGCGCCTCAAATGCTTCCTCCAATTTGATGCGACCGGTTCAAGGCTTCGTCCTTGCCAATGCCGCTTTCACTCATTTGCACCTTGATGTTAGAGCCGGCCTTTGTGGATAGAGAAGGGGAAACCGCACTCAAACCAGAAGCCGTTGCCCACAGGGTGGTCCCGCACCTCTGTATCGCGAAAATACTTGAAGGCAATTACTCCCTTCCCAACAGCATAACGAAGCTGTGGGCCGATACCCAATGCCTGTGTGCGAAAGCCGTCTCCTACCCTGACTCCGTTGATGGTATCGTCTCGCACCTGCTTGAGCAGGTAACCCTGAAATCCAATAGCCATCCTCTTACTCACGTTATGGGTTGCATTGAACTCCCAGGAGATGTAGTTGCCTGAGTGATAATTGTTATCCGGGTTGGTGGTCGCCATGGCATAGTGGAAGCGCGAACTCAGTTCGGTCTTGCCCTTGTTGGGCAGCCATGTAATGGCCGCGTTCGGCTCGAATTCCCAGTAGTGCTGCCCGATGTTGACGATGTTGTTCGTGTTGTGATTGTAAGACGGCCCTGGCGTCCAGATATCCTCGCCGTACTGCCAGAAAAGCGACCCCTTGTTGTACACCACATAGAGGGGCTCAAGGTCCTGATTGGCAAGATTATTCTTTGACTGGGTCTGCACATACCCGTCTGCTATCTGCGCCGGGGTCTCGCCAGCGAACGGCTCCTCCACCTGAGCATAAGCTTGCACCACTCCGACTCCGCTCATCAAGTGTCCGCCCAGGACGTTTATGTTCCAGCCGTATTTGAACTTTACACAGTTGGCGACTTCTGTCAGCCTGAAGTCGGGGATCAAGCTGTTGCCATGGGAATCATTGAACTGGCTTGCCGAGTATATAAGTGTGAATTCTTGAACAACCAGCACATTTCGTGGCGGAGCAACGGCCGGCATGATAGTCTCTGCGCCTTCCGGGTAGCTGACACCGCCGCCTTCTTCCGCGCTAGCGGTTGAGGCCGGCACGAAGACAAGCAAGCTGCATATACATGCAGTCCAAAGCATTTTTGCTGTTGTCATGGTCATCTGACGCTCCTTCAAGTTGATCAAATCAGTTAGTGGTTTGTCATGCGGCCAAGTCTATCGTCTTGAAGAGCGTTGGCCCGGAGGGCGCGCAAGATGATCCATCGCCGTGCATAGGTTCACCATGCGTTTGTACTGTTCGCGGCACAGTTTTCCGCGCTGGCGACACGATATATCGTCAGCACCGGTCATTTAGAAATCGAAGGAGAGCGAGCCTCAACTTAACCGCGCCCCGGTCCAGGCGCGCTCTCCTCACAGTGGCACTCCGTTCATCGCTCTAGCCGTTTTCTGTCTGGCATGCATATGAGATGGGCAGTGTTCCGCTTGTCAGATATGCTCTGAGGCAATAAACGTGCAGTCAGGTGATCTACTCTGCAACAGCCTTGGCCACCGAAGCGCCCATGGGTGCCAGGAAACAGATCACGACCTCACATCGCAGCCTTATACATACCGACGACTTCCTTCAAGGTCGCGACGCGGGGATTGAAAAACGTGCATACATCCTTCAGCGCGTTTGGGGCCAGGGTCTCGAAATCGGATTCCTTGACGGGTCCCAGTTCACTCAAGCTGGCCGGAATGCCAATGCTCTTGGAGAGCCGGCGGATGGCCGCAATTCCCTTCTGGCCCGCTTCGAACGCATCGAGTCCGGTAATGTCCTGATGAAGGGCCACGGCGATGTCCGCGAAACGCTGGGGGCAGGCAATCAGGTTGAAATCACAGACCACGGGCAGCAGGATGGCATTGCAGACGCCATGCGGCAGGTTATAGAAACCTCCCAGTTGGTGCGCCATGCCATGAACCAGGCCGAGACCGGCATTGCACATCGTCGAGCCGGCAATCCACTCGGCATAAGCCATCTTGTCGCGAGCTACAACATTCTGTCCGTTGGCCACGGCCGCGGGCAGGTAATCGTTGACTAACCTGATCGCCTGGAGGTCGAGGCATTCGGTCAGCGGATTCGCGAAGTTGGCGACATAGCCCTCGACGGCGTGCGTCATAGCATCCATGCCGGTGGACGCGGTCAGCGCCGGAGGCATGCCAACCATCAGCAGTGGGTCATTGATGCCAACCGTAGGCACGGCATGCACGTCAATGATGGCCATCTTCACATGGGTGGTGGTATTGGTGATGACGCAGCCACCGCTCAGCTCGCTCCCCGTGCCGGCAGTGGTATTGATGGCAATCAGTGGCGGCATCGGCTTGGGAACAATACCAAATCCCTCGTAATCGCTGATCTTGCCGCCATTGCCTGCCACGATCCCGATGCCCTTGCCGCAGTCGTGAGAGCTGCCGCCACCGAGCGTAACGATGCCATCGCACTTGTTGTTTTTGTAGACTTCGAGTCCAGCGACAATATTTATGTCCTTCGGGTTGGCGTCGGCACCGTCGAAGATGGTGACTTTCATGCCGGCCTCTACGAGTTGCGCCTTGATCTTGTCGGCCATGCCCAGCTTGTTGAGAACTTTATCGGTGACCAGAAGAATATTGGTTGCGCCAAGAGACTTGGCCTGTGCTCCAACTTGGTCCGAACATCCAACACCCATCAAGGAATACGACGGAATCATAAAGCCAAAGGTCTGATTTCCCAATGCCATGACTACTCCTCCATTTGAGCTGTTAAGTAGCTGTTGAACTGCTGTTGCAAATTTCAGAGGCGACCCGTGTCTACGGCCACACTTCCCTCTGACACCTTTTTCTGATGCTTCATACAGTGCACGGGGAAGGCCAATCGACAGTCATTTCGTAAGATATGTATTTTCAGGGTCTTACGAAGCAAAAGTTGGAGAGGCAGAACAGAGGTGCCAACGGAAGCTGCCAGCATGTTGGCAGCACCGACAACATGCTGGCGGAACACAGGACTTTTGTAGATGAAAATCTCTTCAACAACGCGCGGACGCGCCGCGCCAGAGTTACACGCCGACTGTTGCCTGGCAAACAGGCAGGTCACAGAGGGGCAGAAGGGCGCGAAGCCGGGCTATTCAGGTAGGGGAAAGACCACCCACTTGGGAGGTTTTCTGCTGATTCTCACTGATTCTTGACGATGCTGATTGCAAGGTGTAGAGTCTGCGGGTATGAGTACAGGCCCTCCGCGGACACTGCAAAATCAGGGCGGCGCTGTAAGATAGTATGCCTTGCGGATCCGCGCGCAGAGAGGAGTGGATGGCGCGGGTGCGTGCGGTGCAGAATATGAGGTAAGCTATGGAGAATCAATTGATTAACGGATTCTCACGCAGGAGGCTGCGGCCGCTTATCGAGCACTTCAGGGCAGTATTCCGCTCCCGGCGGGCGGTCTGAGCGCAATGGTTTGTGGTGGTTGCCGGCGCGTCGATGGCAGCTTTTGCCTGAAACGGTCGCGCTGGCTACCTTTGTTTTACTCGGGCTTTTAACTTCCGCTTCAGGGCCAAGGGCAGAACGGAATGCAATCGCGGTACGCGGAATCGCCTGGCCGGAGGCCGGGCGGGCGTTGCATCCTGCTTCCGCTGATGGGAGTTCGTCTTGGATACTGTTTGTATTTCCGTTCCGGATGATTATGTCAGCAAATGGGAACTCTCTCCTTCGACTAGCGTGCTCTCCCCTGCGACAAAAGAGATGTCGTTGGCGACCCGATACGAGTCGCTGCTTCGTCTATTGCAGTCGCTGAGCGTATTTCGCAACGGCGACGATCTCTGCAACTTTGTGGTGGCCGAACTCGCAAATCTTATCAACTGTGACATTATCGGCATTACCAGCTACGACAAGCAGGCGAGGAAACTGATCTGGCTCATGCTCGAGCTCCAGAAGCATCGCGTTCTTCCCCGGCCCATACCCTGGGAGGGATCGGCCAGTCAGTGGATCTACGAACATCAGGAGCCGCTGACGTTTTACGATGTGAACCAGGATGCGCGTTTCACCATATCCATGAAGTACCTCAGGGAACAGGGATGCCAGTCGCTTTGCATGTTCCCGCTCAAGATCGCCATGCGGCATATAGGCACAATCTATTTCGGAACCTATACTCCGCATACATATTATGACGACGAAATCCGCTTTCTTTCCCTGGTCGCCGGCACCATTGGCATGGCCCTGGGCAACACCCGGTGTTTTGAAGGGGCGGAGGTTGTCGAGACCGAGTTGTGCCGCGAAAAGAACCGCATGAAGCTGCTTCTGGACCTGGCCAACTGCCTCGCCTCCCGCCGATGTCTGGAGGATATGCTGCACGAGGCGGCGGTATTGCTGCAGCAGATCTTTCAATGCGATGCCGCGAGCATCCTGCTGCCCGGCATCCGGGATGAAAGAAGCCATATCTCCACCTTCGATTATTCCGGGCGCGATGGCCTCGTGGTATCCGCGACCTTGTTCCCGTGGGACAGGGTTTTCCGCGAGGTTCTTGAAAACAGGAAGTCCTGGTCTGGAGACGTAAAAGATATTCCCATGCGCGTGAGGCAGGATCCGCCTTACCGGATGCCGTCCCCGGTAAGAAATATCTGCGGCTTTCCGCTAAACCGCCCGGACCGCACGCTGGGCGTGCTGGCGCTCGGCAGGCTATCGGAGAAGGCATTCACGGCGGACGACCTGGCCTTGCTGGAGAAGGTTTCAACGCAGGTCGCCATTGCCATCGAAAACTCCGCCGCCTCCAATTGCATGGTTAGCGTTAAAGACAATCTGGCGCATGAGAAGCTGTACCTGCAGGACGAAATCCACAACGAACTGGTAGGTAAAGAGATTATTGGCGAGAGCGGCGCCCTGCGCAGCGTGCTGCAAAAAGTGGAGATCGTGGCGCCGACGGATTCGACAGTTCTTATCTGCGGCGAAACCGGCACAGGGAAGGAATTGATCGCCCGGGCGCTTCATAATCTAAGTCCACGGAGGACTTATCCGTTCGTAAAACTGAATTGCGCCGCGATTCCTGCGGGGGTTTTGGAAAGCGAGCTTTTCGGCCATGAGAAGGGCGCATTCACCGGCGCGATAGCGCAACGCCTTGGCCGTTTTGAGATGGCCAACCATGGGACGCTCTTCCTTGATGAAATCGGCGAACTTCCCCTTGAGTTGCAGCCAAAACTGCTCCATGTGCTGCAGGAACAGTCTTTCGAGCGCTTGGGGAGTTCACGCACCATTACAACGAATGCACGGCTTATTGCGGCGACCAATCGCGATCTGGAGGCGATGGCGGCTCGCAAGGAGTTCCGTCTGGACTTGTTCTACCGGCTTAATGTGTTTCCCATCCAGATGCCGCCTTTGCGCGAGCGCGTTGAAGATATACCGCTTCTGGTCCGATCCTTCGTACAACGGTTTGCCAGCCGCGCGAATAAGAAAGTGGAGACTATTTCCAGCAGCCTGATGGACGCTTTGTGCCGCTATGACTGGCCTGGCAATATCCGTGAGCTGCAGAATGTTCTCGAACGGGCTGTCATCCTGTCGACTGCTCCGGTCCTTGATATTCCGCTTTCGGATCTGCATCTGGCATCTTCCACGCTGTCCGATTTAAGTTCGGCAGGCACGCTGAATGACGCGGAAAGAAGGCACATTATCGCGGTTTTGAACGAAACCGGATGGGTCCTCGGCGGGAAGAACGGAGCCGCTGAGCGTCTTGGGTTGAAACGTCCCACGCTGCAGTTTCGCATGAAGAAACTGGGCATCATCCGGCCCAGTATGTGCTAACGCCTACTCACTTCACCTGTTGGCTTCACGGCGGCGTGGCAAGCAGCTTCTCATCCACATCACGAACGAAGGCCTGTCGCCGCGGATGCCTGAGAGGAGAAGGCATCCTGCGGCGGCTTTGGCTGAACGGAACAGCGGTGGCGGCTCACTTGGACGCGAGCAGAAACGCCTTACCCTTTACCTTGGAAGAACGAATAAAGTAAATGGCTCCATAAGCTCCCCATACGGCCGAAATGCCGAGCGCCAGCAATGGCTCCTTGAAGGTTCCCAGGCCGAAGATCGGGCTGATCAGGTAGAACGCCATGCAGACCACGTTGGCGAGAAGGCCGAATCCAGGAATTAGCAGATGGCGAACCACGTTGTAGTCATGACGCTTGTGATAGGCCATGATGCACAGGCAGCAGCTTAGCCCGTAAAGGATAAAGGTGCCGAAGTTGGAAGTGAGGGCGATAGTCAGCAACGAGTTAGGCAAAGCCGACATCTTGTCATGCGTGCTATAGCCGAAGCTGGAGAAGATGCCGTGCGGCAGCGCTGCGATGGAAGCGTCAGAGGGCGCGCCGGCATCGCCGAAGGCTAGAGAAACCGCGACCACGCCAATAACGGCGGAGATAACGGCAAGCGCCCAGATGGCGTTGCGTGGGCTCAGCGACCTTGCGTGCAGAACGCCGAAGTGCTCGGGGGCCTCGTCGTCCTTGCCCATCGCGTAGGTGACGCGGGCGCCGGTGTTCATGCAGCTCAGCGTGGTGCCGATCAGCGCCAGAAAGACGGTGAAAGCCTCGGCCAGCATAAAGTACTTGCCATTGCCATGCCCCAGAAGCGCATCGCCGACGATGATCATCATGTCGCCAATAGGAGCCGCGGAGCTGGCCGCGCTTTGCATCGTATAACCCGAGTTGAGGAAGTAGTTAGCCGCGAAATACTCGATCAGGTAGCATATTAGTCCCTGTATCAAGAGCGACGCGATGACGGCTATGGGAATATGCTTGGTGGGATTCTTGGCCTCGCCTCCCATCGCGGTCACCGATTCAAAGCCAACCAAAATCAGGATCGCGACCGTGGCCTGAATGAAGACAAAGCTGAACTTGTGCGGCGCAATAACCGACGCGGCCGAAGTATGTGTCAGGAAGTTGCCGTTCGCATCCTTTTCAGGATAAGTAACCTGGAAAGGAACCGGCTTGCCGGCCGTGTCCAGCAGGGGCAGCGGTGCGCCGCTCGAGTCGCGCACCGTCGAACCGTCCTTGGCCGTGGCGAACTGATAACTGTAAGTGGCCAGCGTCTGGGAATCATACTGGAAGCCAGGTGTACCCGTGGGATGGCTGGCGCGATAGCCGAGAGCCAGCACGCTGAAGACCAGCAGCGCGGAGATCTGCACAATGTTGATGGCCAGGTTGACGGCAGTCGATGCGCCGGCGCCCTTCTGCGCGATCCAAGCGACAAAGAAGGAGAAGGCTACAGCCACCATTGCCATAAAGACCGGGCCAGGATTCGAGCCGCTCAGAAATGTGGGATAGAGGAAGCCGACTACATAGCCGACAAAGATTCCTGTGGTAGCCACCATCACTCCGGGGTAAACCCAGTAATAAAGGTGCGAGCCCCAGCCAACAATAAATTTGACGATGCGCGCGTATTTAAAGAATCTGTCTCGGGACAAAAGCGCCTGCTCGGCGTAGTAGTAACTTGACCCGGTGCCGGGATAAAGCTTGGAGATTTCAGCGTAGGCAACCGCCGTGGCCAGGCAGAGCAGAAGGGCGGCAAAGATGCCTAGCCACATGGTAGGCGCCGTGGTGCCGGTGGTGGCTTGGATGTAGAAGGTGAGCCAAAGAAATGCGCCGGGGGCGATAAGAGCCATTGCATTGCTAGTCAACCCGGTAAGGCCTAGGGTGGCCTGCATTTGAGGTGCTTTCTGTTGTGCCATACGCGCTCTCCTGGAGTTGTTCTTTGTTGGCTGCTCCGGGCCGATTGCCCCGGGGACTTTGAGTTGTTCCGCCTTCTCCGATTTACAGGCCGGGACAATACAATATGCCGTGGAATCTGATTAAAGGCTAACGGCGAATCGATAAGGATGAAATAAGGAAACGCGAATCAATGCGCTAATTCGCATCTGCCATTCACTGTAGCCATCCGCCAGCGCGAATTACAACCAGGTTGGCGCACATTTTGTAGAGCAAATTGTCGTCGCGACAACTCTTGAGCCGAGCAGCACTCACCTTTTTATCTCGCCTCTTCATCTGCATCCCGCATCGAGATATGAACTAAAGGTGCAGCCATCGAGCGAACAGCGTCCTTATGAACCTTGAACACGCGTTCATCGAGTGGAGAAGAATGTACAAAATCGGAATAGGCCTGTGCAAGATGAGCTCGGAAATAGGCGCGGGCATCTGCTTCCTTAGGCTCAGCTGCATCTTTGCGGAGGTTGTCTCCCATTCGCCGCAGAATATGGAGCCGTGCGACATTCAATATCGAAGGGTCATAGGGAACATCAAGATACAGAAAGAATTCCTCGGCGGAAGATATCTTTGACAAATGCTCGCGTACGGTCATATTCAGCCTCCAATTACGCGCTTACGGGACTATCCATCTCGCAAGCTCTCTGATAGAACTCGACTAGTTCCTTAGCGTTGACAATGCGTTTGGCCTGCATGGCGCGTTGCCTGACCTGTGCAAGTACTGATTTTGTGCAGGCTTTATCGGCAATCAGGCCAAGCGATTTAAGCGCGTTAGCTACAGACGCCATTCCGGAGTGCTTCCCGAGAACGATTTCACGCTCTCGGCCAAAAGTTTGAGGAGATAATGCCTCATAAGTGAATGGATTCTTCAGCAATCCATCGACATGAATTCCAGACTCGTGCGTGAAAGCGTTAGCGCCCACAATGGCCTTGCCAACAGGAATCGGACGGCCCGAAGCTTTGGCAACCAGTTTTGCAATTTCGGGAAGCTTTATCAGATTTACGTGGCTGCCAGTATTGTAAAATCGACTTAGGGATGCAGCTACTTCTTCCAGAGCTGCATTTCCCGCGCGTTCTCCGAGGCCCAGCACGCAAACACTAGCATGAGAGGCTCCGGCGCGGATCGCCGCCAGCGTGTTCGCCGTGGCCAGTCCATAATCATTATGGCCATGAAACTCAAGTTCGACGCCGATCGCCCGGCTTAGTTTCGCAATTACTTCATATACCGAAAAAGGCTCTAAGTTGCCCAGCGTGTCCGCATAGCGGTAGCGATGAGCGCCTGAACTTACAGCAGCTTCGACGGCAACCAGAAGAAAGTCAGTCTCGGCGCGGCTGGAGTCTTCTCCACCCATAGCCACGCGCAATCCGCAATCGACCGCGTACGAGATTACATCGCGAATCCGGCTGACTATCGCCGCGCGATTCATCTTGAGCTTCGCCTGCATCTGAATATCGGAAAGCGGAATCGAGAGATTTACACGCTTCAGGCCGGTCTTTCTGGCCGCATCCACATCTGCGCGCGTCATGCGGCACCAGGCTATCGGCTGGGCGCGGTGCAGAACCGATCCAATAGCCGCGATTTCTTCGGCCTCCTTGTCGCCAATGGCCGGCGTGCCTGCCTCAATTTCATCCACACCAGCTTCTTCCAGGGCAAGTGCAATGGCCATCTTTTCAACTAGCGTAAAAGAAACTCCCGGAGCCTGCTCGCCATCTCTCAGGGTTGAGTCACTGATTCCTATTCTCTGTAAGTTAGTCATAAACGGCCTCCATCGATACCGAATGAACTTGCAGTTCGCTCACCACGCGCGGCAGAACTTCTAGAACTCGATCCACATCGCCTTCCGAGTTATTGCGCGAGAAGGAGAAGCGCACAGCTCCGCGCAGATGGCTGAAGGGAACCTTCATGGCGCGCAGCACGTGCGACTGCTCCATCGACCCCACGCTGCAAGCAGACCCCGATGAAGCGGCTATCAAAGCTCGATCGAGCATTAACAGAATCGAGTCCGCTTCTATTTCAGGAAAAGCAATATTCATAGTGTTCGGCAAGCGTGTAGATTTATCGCCGATCAGAATCGATCCCGGCACGCCGCGCAGTAACTCACGCTCCAGCCGGTCGCGCAGCAACGCCACCCTGTTCATATCATGCAACAGCGACTGGCTCGTAATTTCCGCCGCCGCTCCGAAACCGGCGATCCCGGGAGTGTTTTCCGTGCCCGCGCGCCGGCCACGCTCCTGTCGCCCTCCATGAATCAAAGGAGCAAGCTTGACTCCGTGGCGAGCATAAAGGCAGCCGATGCCTTTGGGACCGTGCAACTTATGCGCTGAAATCGACGCGAGATCAATCTCAGTTGCTTCGACATTCAGGGCGACCCTTCCAGCGGCCTGTACCGCATCGCTGTGAAACAGGGCTCCCGCCTCGTGCGCCATGGATGCAAGCATTTCCACGGGAAACACCACCCCAGTTTCGTTATTGGCCCATTGCATCGACACCAGCGCCGTTTGCTTGCTTAGTGCGTTGCAATACGCATCCAGATCAAGGCGCCCGCGGTTATCCACCGGTATGCGATGAATCTTGGCCCTGCCGACATTTTCCAGATGGGCGCATACCGCGAGCACCGCCGGATGCTCGACCGTGGAGGTAATAATCTCGTTGCGCCCTGCCTGCGTTTCCAGCGCTGACAGAATTGCGGTATTATTCGATTCGCTTCCACCCGAGGTAAATATAATCTCACTATCGCGTTTTGCCCCGATCAGCGCCGAGACCTGCGTCCTGGCCACCCGTACCGCATCTGCCGCCATCGCACCGAGCGCATGAGATGAAGATGGATTCGCAAACCCTCCCCGATAGAATGGCAGCATGGCCTCTATTGCGCGCTCATCGGGTTGCGTAGTGGCATTGTTGTCCAGATAAACCCATTGACTCCGAGCCAGCATTTTGGTCATAGTGAGTTACCTCGAAAAGTCCAACTGTAATATGCTCTTTGCCGGCGGCGTTCGACTGCGCTTGCAAATAGTCAGACGGTGAATCCATACCCGGACTGTTATGGATACAATCGGATGCTATTGCGTCAATGCAAACGACAATGGCGGTTCATACGAGCCCACGGCCTCATTGCCGCCGCGATCTGGCACGTGTTTGCGCTTGTCGCTGCATTATCTGCAGGGTTGCTACATTTTCCGTCTTGCTTACTCTTTTACAGCACGCCGCGTGCCATTTGTATTTTGTTGAAAGTAAATAGTAATGATGCTCTATGAAATATTCCGAGGAAGGTTTTGTCGCATTTCCTACATGCAGATTGTCACTTAAAGCGCAGTTGCTCCTTCAAGTGAAACTCCGCCAAAGGTCTCCTGGCCATAACGCACACGGGCTAGCAGGCTTTCCCCCGACTCATCGCCAAAACAGCTAGTGAAGTCTCCGCACTCCGAACAGGAAGGAGCCAGGCACAGGCTAAATCCTTCTTCCCTGCAAATCATTCGATAGAAGAACTTCTTCCATTTCATATCCTGCGTGTTACGGCGAGCAAGCTGTGCAAAATGCCGCCGCATAAGCCTGGACAGCTCATCCCGGTTCATAAGTCCCAAATCCTGCCACAGATGATTGGGCCGCGTGGCACGGCGGGCAACCAGCATGGACAGCAGTGAATTCATCCTCGATGGCTCGGTGCGAAAGCGCCACAGCAACTCACGCAAGCAGCGCTCATCTTCGTCAACAATTGGCTCGCCGTCCAGGCCAAAGGCCTCCATCTTCACCTGAGTGCCGGGAAAGTATCGGTCAATCAGCTCGCGCAGCACACCGCCATCGATGCCCAGAGCATTCGTGAACGAACCGCCAGTGTGGCATTCGCTGATGCAGGCCGCAAGGATGCAGGCCAGTACGTGCCCGTCAAATGGATCGCAGACGGTAGCCGCGTTCGCCCGGTGCAAAAGCTGATAGATTGCCTGTGGCGTCATAACTCCCCCTAGGATGAACCATGCGTGTGACAGTTTTTAGAGCATACCCGCGAGCAGGAGGCACAGCCGATGCACGCTCCAGGATTGACGATGGTCATAACTTTGCGTTCAATCTCCTCGTCGGAATCCAGAGTTACAAGCTCGCCATCCTCGGTGATCCCCTGCAGTGACATTACCGACTGGCCACAGACCTTGAAGCAACGGCCGCAGCCGATGCAGGTTTCAGCATCTATGGTTAGCAGATAGGCTGGATGCCATGGACTGCCATCACGGGTAAAAGATTGAGCTGCCGCCGTTATTGTTTCCATACATACTCCATTTCATGAATGCGCAACTTCATGGTATTTTTCGATCCATTCCGAAGCACTTACTACCAGTTTATCTCCTTCGGCCTCCAATATTTCCATGCTTTCAAAGCCGAATTTGTGAATATCGCGCAGATGCTTGTCGATTACAATCAACCGCCCGGCGGTAAGCACGATGCGGCCGAAGCCTTCTTGATGCATCTTCATAAGCGGCGATGCCATCACGCCGGTTGCCTGCTCGACCGCCAATCCGACGGCGTTATAAAACAGCTCGATGCGCCACAGCGTCTTCGCATCAGGATTGCCGATCGTCGGCATCTTCCGCCGCTGTTCCTTGGTCAGGATGTACGGCGCCAGCAGATCTGTGTCGCTTTTTGCGTCCCACGAGCCATGCAAATCCTGCGCCCGCCACTGCTTGACCAGTTCTTTCAGGAAGCGATGCGAAGCAGGCGCATCCACGCGCGCCGCATCCTCATTCATAGACCACTCCATCTTCGTAATCGATGGTGCGCGCCCGGCTTTTATGCAGCGCTTTGCGCAGCCACGGCGGAGGATTCGCGCTGAGCACTCGCTGTAACTGCAGCAAAATGCTTTCTATCTTTTCCGTCTCTGCAACCTTGACGGGATGCACTTTTCTTGCCACTACGCGTGCTGCACCCGAGCCGCCGATGGCCGCCACGTAGAGGATGGCGCAATCCTGGATGGCCTCCAGCTTGGGAGCGAGCTTGTCTTCGTTGCCATCCTCGGCCAGAGTGCCATCAAATTCCGTGCAGCTGACAAAGTCAGAGTGATCTGGGTAAACGTCGTAGACAGCAATTCTTTTTGCCCAGCCAAAGTGAGAGTCGACGTGTTTTCCATCTTCTGTTGTAAATGCGACTTTCATATTCCTCCCTTGCCGTTTATCTGACTTTCACTGCATTGCGATAGAAGCGCATGGTTGAGCATAGGCGTCTGTTCGCATCCAGCTTGCAGGCGTAGGTTCGTGAGCATTCGCCAAAAAGATATTTCCAACCTCGAAGATCAGATCGCGCGTTCCGCGGTAGCCCACCGAGACTTGGTGGTTTGCTCCCAAGCGATCGAAAAGGGGCATTCCCATGCGAAACAACGGCACGTTGAGCCGCTCTGCCGCTTGCCGTCCGTGCGAATGCGTCACGATCAGATCAGCACCGGCGGCGCGCATCTCCAGATCCTCCAGGTCGCCCAGCAAGATTTCTTCAGCGCTGACTCTTTCCAGGGCCGGCGATTGCGTGGTTGTCACGGCTGCCTGAATCACACACCCCATCTCACACAGCCATTGCGCCATTGCGGATAAAAGATCAGGCTCGGCGGCAATGGCCACGCGCTTTCCGCCAAAGTAGAAATGCCCGTCCAGCATGGCATCGACTAACTGACCGCGCTGGCGGCGAAACTTGCGCGGAACGGCAACGCCGCTGATGCTGGACAGATAACTCATCAGCGCATCGTTAGCCGCCAGGCCGGTAAGTCTCTCGAAAAGCCGGTACGGAACCCCGGTCCGATGCTCGAGCGTAATGGCCGCGCCCCGCATCTGTTCACCAAGGGCGATCGTGCAGACTGACGATCCCATACGGCGAATTTGATCGAGGGTGACTCCGCCCATGGTAGTCTGCGAATACTCCTCGGGGATGTGGCCGTCCAACGAGCCCGACAGGTCGGGAAGAAAGATGGGATCAAGCCCAAAGGACTCGAAGATGTCGCGCAGTTCGTCAATATCACCTGGGGTTATATGGCATCCAGGCAGGACATTGATCTGCTTGGTTAGCCGGTTAGCCAGCAACGGGATCTCAACCAGTTCTTCAATCATTCGGGTGACCGCCGCTGCCCACCCATCCTGAAACGCTCCTTCAAAGTCCGGCGTCGAAACATCGACCAGGGCGGTCGAATCAAGTTCAGGGTGGGTCGCGCGAATCAGTTTTAGAAAGCCGCTAATATCGTCGCCCTTAATCTCAGATATTCCCGTGGTGCAGATTCCGATAAATGCTGGCTTGGCGCGCCCGACTATGTTAACGAGGGCCTGCTCCACATTCTCGAAGCCGCCCAGTACCGTGGCCACTTCGCTCATGGCCGTGGTCTGCATGGGAATGGCCTCGCGAAAGTGGCGAACGAACAAGACCAGGCCAAAGGATGTGCAGCCCTGCGCGCCGTGCAAGAGGGGCATCGCGTTGTGAACACCCATAAAAGCCAGGGCTGCGCCGATAGACTGGCTTATTTTGAGCGGATTAACGGTACAGCGCTTTTGACCGACAGTTATCTTTGCCATAACTCACCCCTGCATCCATTGGTTAAGCGATGTGAAGTTGCAGCGCGTTTTCCGTCTTTTCGCACTCCCACGGAGCCAGCCTGCGGACTTGTTCCCAGATAGGGTTGAAAAGCGCTTTATCGATTTCGCGGATCAGCGATACCATCCCCACATAGCCGGCATAGGCGTGATGCCGCTCCTGGTTGATGTCGAGCCACGGAACCTTGGCTTTCAATGCGACAAACTGCGTGCGCCCGCCGGAGAGCATGATATCGACGCGCTCTTCCTTGAGTATGCGGTACATTTCGCGCTGCTTCAGATTGTCATATAGATGCGCATCACTTTTGACCAGCTCCATGATGCGCTCCTTGTCGCCTGGAGTGGATTTTTTCACGCTGGTGCCAGTAATAATCATGCCGGCTTCCTGCAGTGCCGCCACCACCGACCACGACTTGACTCCGCCGGTGTAAAGAAGAATCCGCTTGCCTGCCAGCCGTTCCTTGTAAGGAGCTATATTGCGCCAGGCGCGAGCTTCCTCGCGCTTGATCAAGGTCTCGGTGCGCTCAAGTAGTTCAGCGGGCGCGCCGCGCGACACTAGCATTTGAGATAACTTGCGCAACGACTCGCTGGTGTCGCCGATGCCATAGAATGAGCCTTCAAAGAATAGAATCCCGTAGCGCTCCTCCATTTTGCGCGCCACATTGATCAGGGCTTTTGAGCAAACCATCATCGCCACGCGAGCACGGTGCGAGCAAGCGATCTGATGATATCTTGCATCTCCCGAGATGCTGGCCAGGATGCGGATTCCCAGTTCATCGAGCAGCGGCTTTACCTGCCACAGCTCACCTGATAGGTTATATTCGCCGATAATGTTAATGTCGTACAGCGTGGTTTCTTCCGGCTCCTCGGTGCCGATTACATAGTCGAGGAGCGCCTCGCCGGCCAGCTTGTTGCCCAAGTTCTTCGAGCCAACAAACCCGGGCGCGTTGATGGGAATTACCGGCCGGCCTACCTTTTTAGCGGCCGCCCTGCAGACGGCTTCCAAGTCATCGCCGATCATCGCCGGCACGCAGGTCTGATAGACGAAGACCGCGGGCGGGTTATGCTTTTTAACAATTTCCTTGATTGCCTGGTATAAGTGCTTTTCTCCGCCGAAAACGATGTCCTGCTCACTCATCGCGGTAGTAAAGCTGGTACGGTAAAGCAGCGGGCCGGAGGACTTCGAGCCGCGAGCATCCCAGGAGTGGCCCTCGCAGCCAATTGGCCCATGAATCAGATGAGCTACATCAGTAATCGGCTGAAGGGCTATCTTGGCGCCATCGAAGGCGCACCCGCCGGCGGCGGCCCCAGGCGCGAGCAGTTTGTTACACCCCTTCTTCCGCTCCGATCCCGGCTTGGCCAGATTTGTGGCGCAACCCGGCTCGTTCATGACCTGCTGTATTTTTGAGCCAAGAGTACCCATAGCCGTTCCTCTACGCCACAAAGGTTTCTGATGTGCCTAAGTTGCCGCGGAATGCGCGCTCTCGGATTACGTGCATTCCGCCGTAGGAGACAAGTGTTAGCGGATAATGTCGAAGCTATAGTCGTTCTTCGACACATCACTTGTTGTCTGATCCATGTGGTCGAAGATTCTGTCCAGAATCTTTACCAGAACGTTAAGCCCGCCCTGATAGCCCCAGACCGGATAGCGATGATGATGGTGACGGTCAAAGATGGGGAATCCCAGTCGAATCAACGGAGTCTTGGTGTCGCGCTCCAGAAACTTTCCGTAAGTGTTGCCAATCAGGTAATCGACAGGCTCGGTGAAAAGCAGGGAGCGCATGTGCCAAAGATCCTTGCCCGGATATACGTGGCAGTTTTTGCCAAACGGGGAGCCGGCCAAAAGGGCTTCGGCCTTTTCTTTCCAGGCTGTTCCTCCATTGGTGGAAAGAATATGCACGGGCTCGGCCCCTAACTCAAGCAGAAATGCTGTCAGGCCCAGAGTCAGATCCGGATCGCCGAAAAGCGCAAACTTCTTGCCGTGAATATGAGCATTTGAATCTGCTATTGCATCCACCAGACGGCCGCGCTCTTTCCGGATCGCATCGGGAATCGCTTTTCCGCTGAGCCGCGAAACCTCGAGCAAAAAGCGGTCCGTGCCTTCCACGCCGATGGGGTGATTGAAGGCGACCGTCTCCTGCCCAACGGCTTCAATCAGATCCAGCGTCTTCTCTGTGCAAAACTCCTGCATAGAGATAGTTGCATTGGCGTGGATGGCATTGGCGGCATCTTCCAATGTTGTTCCGCCGTCGTACATACGGAACTCGCCATCGCTAGGTGTATCCCACACATCGCTGTTGTCGCCGAGAAAAGTGTACTCGACTCCCATCAGGTCGAAAACGCGCTTGATCTCGCGCATATTGCCAACGGTGTAACCGTCAAAGCCGCCGATAAAGTTCAGCTTGCCATTGGGCTTGCGCTCCAGCCTAGGCGCCGTGTTGGCCTTGCCATTCCAGAAGTGATCGATAATTCCCTTCAAGGCATTGTCATAACCGGTAACATGGCTCCCCACAAAGGCCGGCGTATGCGCAAAGGGCACATCAAACTCGACTGGTACCGATCCTTTTTCCTTGGCGTTCTTGATGAAGGCGTTCAAATCGTCGCCGATGACCTCCGCCATGCATGTGGTCGAGACAGCAATCATCTTCGGCTTGTAAAGGGCATATGCGTTGGCCAGACCGTCAATCAGATTACCTTGCCCTCCCAAAACTGCGGCATCCTCACTCATCGAGGAAGATACAGCCGCAGTAGGCTCTTTGAAATGCCGCGAAAAGTGGCTGCGATAGTATGCGGTGCAACCCTGCGAACCATGAACAAAGGGCAGCGTGCCTTCGAATCCGAGGGCGGCGAATACCGCGCCCAGCGGCTGGCAGGCCTTGGCCGGATTGATGGTCAGCGATTCGCGGGCAAAGTTCTTCTCGCGATACTCCCAGCTCTTGGTCCACTCCTTCACCCGCTCGAGTTCCTCGGCCGGAACCGGATCCTCGAACATGCACTTCTTGTTGGCGAGCATCTCCGTGTATTCGGACCCGCGGAATAACTCAAAGTGATCGATCACCTTCTCTGCATTTTGACTCATACTGTGATTCCTCCTTTCGGGTTCCGCGTTTCTTAGTAGGGAGCCTTGGTCATTTTCCAGACTGGGGCATTGATCGCCATATCCATATCGCGCGCAAAGACGGCGAAGCCATCGTAGCCGTGGTACGGGCCCGAGTAATCCCAGGAGTGCATCTGGCGGAAGGGAACGCCCATCTTCTGGAAGATGTACTTTTCCTTGATGCCGGAGCCGACCAGGTCGGGCTGCACCCGCTCGACAAACTTTTCAAACTCAAAGCTATTAAGATCGTCGTAGATCAGCGTGCCGTCTTTTACATAGTGAGTCGTGCGCTGGTAATCGTCATTGTGGCCAAACTCATAGCCGGTTCCGATTACCTCCATGCCCAAATCATCATAGGCACCGATAACATGGCGGGGGCGCAGGCCGCCGACAAACAACATCACCTTCTTACCTTCGAGGCGCGGACGATACTTGGCGATGACGGCGTCGGTCAAAGCCTGGTACTTGGTAATCACACGCTCGGCCCCTTCCTTGATCTTGTCGTCAAAGTTGGACGCGATATTGCGCAAGGACTCGACGATCTTGGTCGGCCCGAAGAAGTTATATTCGACCCAGGGAATGCCGTACTTCTCTTCCATGTGGCGCGAAATGTAGTTCATCGAGCGGTAGCAGTGAATAAGATTCAGCTTGGCCTTGGGCGTTGATTCCATCTCGGCCAGTGTGCCATCGCCGGACCACTGCGCAATGACCCGCAAACCCATCTCCTCTAGCAGAATGCGCGAGGACCAGGCGTCACCGCCAATGTTATAGTCGCCAATGATGGCCACGTCGTACGGCGTACCCTCAAAGCGCGCCAGCTTGCCCGTTTGCTTGTCCAAGACCCAATCGCGAATCGCGTCGTTGGCGATGTGGTGCCCCAGCGACTGCGAGATGCCGCGAAAACCCTCGCAGCGGACTGGCACAATGGTCTTTCCAATCTCCTTGCTCTTCTTGCGTGATACCGCTTCGATGTCATCGCCGATCAGGCCGATGGGGCACTCCGACTGGATTGAAATTCCCCGGCTGAGCGGAAATAACACCTCCAGTTCGTCGATAAGTTTGTTCAGTTTCTTGTCGCCGCCAAAGACAATATCATTTTCCTGAAAGTCCGATGTGAACTGCAGAGTGCCGAAGGCGTCCACGCCGGTGGTGCCGACGAAATAGTTGCGCCGCGAGGCCCAGGAGTACTGGCCGCAGCCCACCGGTCCATGGCTTATATGGACCATATCCTTGATTGGCCCCCACACCACGCCCTTTGATCCCGCAAAGGCGCAGCCGCGAATGGTCATCACGCCGGGAATCGTCTTGATGTTCGACTTGACCCCGCACTCTCCCTTTTCCGCTTCGTAGCTGGCAAGGTGCTTGGCGCGCTTTTTCCCGCTTTTCTCTGGATATGCCTCCAGCACATCGCTGATCAGCTTCTTGTTTCTCTCTTGGATTTCTTCTATCGCATTTCCGCTCATATGCACCTCGCCCCGGTTGGATTTAGAGTTTCCGCGCCGGCCTTCAGGCCGCAACCGGCGCTAGATAGAAGTTCAGTTTCAGGCCGCGACCTCGGCCTTTTTACCCACCAGCGATTCATCGATGTCCTTGATAATGCCGTGCTCCATGAGCATTTCCTCCAGCTCTTCCATGCTGATCGGCGTGGGAATCGTGCCCTTGCCGGCATTAGCGTGAATCTTCTTGGCCAGATTGCGGTAGTGCTCGGCCTGTTTGGAGTCAGGCGCGTATTCGATCACGGTCATGCGGCGAAGCTCGGCGTGCTGCACGACGTTGTCGCGAGGCACAAAGTAGATCAACTTGCTATTCAGCTTCTTGGCCAGGTTTTCCGCCAGGTCAAGCTCCTTGTCGGTCTGGCGCTCGTTGCAGATCAGGCCGCCCAGCCGCACGCTGCCCGAGTTAGCGTACTTCAGAATACCCTTGGAGATGTTATTGGCCGCATACATGGCCATCATCTCGCCCGACATGACGATATAAATCTCCTGCGCCTTGTTTTCGCGAATGGGCATGGCGAATCCGCCGCAGACCACGTCGCCGAGCACGTCATAAGATACATAGTCCAGATTTTCGTAGGCGCCGTTTTCCTCCAGGAAGTTGATCGCGGTAATCACGCCGCGTCCCGCGCATCCTACACCCGGTTCCGGGCCGCCTGATTCAACGCAGCGGATACGCTGATAACCGTACTTCATTACTTCTTCCAGCTCGATGTCCTCGATGCTTCCCTTTTCGGCCGCCAGGCTGAGAATGCTGTTCTGCGCCTTGGCGTGCAGGATCAGGCGTGTCGAATCCGCCTTCGGATCGCAGCCGACGATGAGGATCTTCTGCCCCAACTCCGCAAGCGCCGCCAAAGTGTTTTGCGATGTGGTGGACTTACCGATTCCACCCTTGCCGTAGAATGCGATCTGCCGAAGTTTAGCCATCGTTCCCTCTCCTCAATTCAGTTAAGTTCGTTGCGGTTTCTTGAAACTCATCACCGGCCGGCTTCTCCGCATCATGCGAGCCGCGTCCAGGTGAGCGCCGGAACCGGGATGCTGGAATCGAATGCGAATTTCCGCGTTCCGGTGTACGCTGACTTATTTGCAATCGCCATGCCAAACCGCCACTAACCATTTATCCGCTTTATATTCAGCGTATTACGCATTGATTTCTAAAAGTTCAGTGCTGTGTTGTTCGCGACAATTTCGACTTTATGTTGTAGCGAATGCGACTAAATCAATTCTGTGAATAAAACATTCCGGTTAACGGCAGCGATCTTGACTGATCTTTGAGCCGCCATTCCAAAGGCTGATAATTCAGCCTGCGTGGGGCCGTCAGGCGGGCCATTCATCCACCGCCTGAGACGCGCGCAACCCAAATATCCAACGGCGGGACTATCTCGAAAAGAGCGCGCTCAAACCGCCGCCTCGCTCTCCTGCAACTTGCGCGCCTCGACGGTGATGGGCAATGCCGTGGCGGCGTCCATGGCGGGCAGCTCCAGTTGCCATCCATTGGCAAGCGTAATCAGCCCGCCCCACATTTCTGGCTTTTCCACCGCGACAATGGCTTCCTCCAGGTCCTTTTTTGCGACATAAGCCGAAAGCCCGCCGGATTTGCTCTTGCGAATCATTACTTTCATTTTTCTCCCCTTTATTCAATGGTGATCAAGCCGCCTTTGGCTCAAGAGATTCGACCGGCCAATGCGGCTCGAACCTAGCTTTGCCCTTCTCTTCACTTGGCGGGAACCTCAACGGACTCCAGTTCCTTGCCTTTCATGCCCACGCGGCGGCCGCTTGAAAGAAACTCGACGCCGTAAATATAAAACTGCTGCAAGAAGGTTCCGATGGAAACCACATAGCCAATCTCGCCCTTATTGACGAGCAGTTCGCCTATATCCTTGCCGGGAAAGGTTCCGTCGTTGCGCACCATCAACCTGGCCTGGACCTTTTCTCCGTACTCAAAGCGAGGAGGGCCATTCAGTTCAACAATGCCTTCATCGCGGATCATATTCGACATAATCGCGTCTCCCCTCCTGCTTTTTGCGCTGGCTTTTGTTCAGCTAATGGCGATTGACTTAGGGCATGGCTTTTACTCGGCCAGGTTTCAGGCAATCAGCGCGCCTTGACGGATCTCCGCATCGCCGCGTTCGCGATGCACAATCTCACCGCCGCGAACGCGCTCCAGGTACTCGCGGTAGTAGGCGATCGCCGCGGCCTCGATCGGCTCCAGGGCATAGCGATCGATGGCCTCGATGCCCGCGCTCAGCAATCCCTTGCGCGGACAGGGGCCGATGCGAGAGACTAATACCGCGCAACAATCGTTGATGGCTCGAACCGCAGTCTCCAGGCTATGTTCTTCGGCATAGCCCCCCTGGCAGTAGTTATCCACCCGGCGGTGACCGACAAACTTGGCTCCTGCCGCGCTGACCTCATAGACTTGAAACTCTTTGGCGTGGCCAAAGTGCTCGTTGATGCGGCCGCCTCCTTTGCTGGCAACCGCAATCAGAATCGAAATCGCGCTCCGCTCGCCCGCCAACGTTTTCAGCTCCTCCTGGCCTGCAGCCGCCACTGCCTCCTGCTCCAAGGCCATCTTCTGCTGATAGGCCTCACGCTGCTTCGGATCGTAACTCGTTTCCATCTTCATTACCTTCTCATGGGTAAACTCCGCGCTGCGATCCTCGCCGAGCAAACCAACGGCATCGGCGCGGCACTGGCGGCAATGCCGCATCATCCTCATCCCGCCCTCACAGCGATCCTGCAACTCCTTCAACTCCTGCGCCGAGGGTCCGCGCTGCCCGGAAAGGCCGAAGACGGTGCCGTGTTCTGGCGCAGAGATCAGCGGCATGATGCTATGAAGAAAGGCGCCGCGCGCCTTGACCGCCTTGTTCACCTCGACCAGGTGGCGATCGTTGATGCCGGGGATCATCACCGAATTGACCTTGCAGAGAATGCCGCGCTCGGCCAGCATCTCCAGGCCCAGCAGTTGCCGCTCGCGCAGAATCCACGAGGCCTCGACGCCGGTGTAACGCCTGCCCTGGTAGTAAATCCAGGGATAAATCTTTGCGCCCACCACGGGGTCGATCATGTTAATGGTCACGGTTACATGGTCTATCTTGAGAGACTTTATCCGGTCTACATAATCGGGCAGCATAAGTCCGTTGGTCGAAAGGCAAAGCTTGATTCCGGAAGCCGCTTGGGCGACCAGCTCAAAGGTTTTGAAGGTCTTCTCCGGATTGGCCAGCGGATCTCCGGGGCCGGCGACGCCCAGCACCGTCATCTGCGGAATCCGGGCGGCCACGGCCAGCGCTTTTCTGGCCGCCTGCTCGGGCGTCAGCCGCTCGCTCACCACGCCGGGGCGGGATTCATTCGAGCAATCGTACTTGCGGTTGCAGTAGTTGCATTGAATGTTACAGGCTGGCGCGACGGCCACGTGCATGCGCGCATAGTGGTGGTGCGCCTGCTCGCTGTAGCAGGGGTGGTTCTTGACCTTCTCCCAAATCTCCGGGGCAATGCCGCCGTGTTCTGTTTGTCCAGTTTGGCCAGAAAGTCCATCGTGCCCGGCAGTTGATTCGCAAATTAAGTTGCCGCCCGCTTCCATCAAGCTGCAGATTGATGGCCCACTCCACGGCGCGGACGGCTGCATCACGCGCAACAGCGCGGCTCCCCTGCGATGGCTTGTTTCCATTGCATCCTCCGTGGCGCTCGAGTTTCCCGGACTACGGGTGTTCTTATCAGGGACTTCTGCAACTCGAAAGCCAAAGTGGAAGTTGTTGATATGGAGCGAATTAGGCCGTCAACTATTCTGTCGGAATCGCGACAGAAGCCCCCGTCAGGGCGGTTTTGTCGCAAATCGGACATGGTTTCTGACGCCGTTTCGCAGCGCTTATGGTAGGGGAAAGCAGCCTTTCTGGCAGATAAAAACTACCTGGTACATGCGCTCCCATTTCGAGTGGCTTAAGCTTTCATACCGTCCATCCGGGCTTCTCCGATGTGTGCTTGGCGGCTCATCTCTAGGAGTTTCCTGGATGGACTCGCGTAAATGTCAAACTTCTCCTGCCTTCTACTGCCGCCCTGCGGGCCGGGGATCTCCCGTTACATTGGGAACAGGTGTGACGCAGCGCACAGCACTTAGTCCTTTCTTCTGCGTAACTTGGCCCTCATCCATCGGTGGGCCGCCGGGGCTTGCTCGAAATGTTATTCCGCCGCTACGGGTTCCAGAGCGGTTCTCCAGCCGATGTCCGCACCCTAAAGCGAGGTTGGCATGGGTCACACGATTTGGGAAGAAGCGCAGCAGAAGGGCGTCAGCCGCAGGGATTTTCTTCAGCTCTGCGCCGCCGCCGCGGCGATGGCCGGGCTGAGTCAAAGCAGCGTCGCCCAGGTTGTTTCAGCATTCGAGAAGAAGGAAAAACCGGCGGTGGTGTGGCTGCACTTCCAGGAGTGCACCTGCTGCAGCGAGTCCTTCATCCGGTCCACGCACCCCATCATGGCCGAGGTGCTGCTGGACGTGCTCTCGCTGAACTACACCGAGACGCTGATGGCGCCGGCCGGTTTCCAGGCCGAAAAAAGCCTGAACGATACCATCCAGAATAACAAGGGCAAGTACATTGTGCTGGTGGAGGGCGCCGTGCCCACGCACGACGGCGGCGTCTACTGCATGATCGGCGGCAAGACGGCGGAATCGATCCTGAAGACGGTACTCCAGGATGCGGCCGCGGTGGTGGCCTGGGGCAGTTGCGCTTCCAACGGCTGCATCCAGGGAGCCAAGCCGAATCCGACCGGCGCCACGCCGATCTACAAGCTCACCGACAAGACGGTGATCAACGTGCCTGGCTGCCCGCCCATCGCCGAAGTGATGGTGGGCGTGGTGACCCACCTGCTGGTTCTGGGGCAGATTCCCGCCCTCGACAGCCAGGGACGGCCCAAGGAGTTCTACGGTCGCCGCGTCCACGACACCTGTTACCGCCGGCCCAACTACGACGCCGGCCTGTTTGTCGAGTCGTGGGACGACGAGGGCGCGCGCAAGGGTTACTGCCTCTATAAGATGGGCTGCCGGGGGCCGGTCACCTACAACGCCTGCTCGGTGACCAAGTGGAACGGCGGCCTCAGCTACCCCATCCAGTCCGGCCATAACTGCATCGGCTGCCCCGAGGCGGGCTACTGGGACAACGGCCCGTTCTACCAGCATCTGCCCAACTTCCCCGGCTTCGGCATCGAGAGCACGGCCGACACGGTGGGCGCGGTGGTGGCGGTGGCCACCGTGGCTGGCGTCGCGGCGCACGCGGTGGTCACCAATATACGCAAGCGCAAAGTGATTGCGGAAGTACGCGCTGAAGACGAAAAGGAGTCGTGAGGGGTTATGACACGCATCGTCGTCGATCCGATTACTCGCATTGAAGGCCACCTGCGCATTGAGGCGGTGGTGGAGAATGGCGTTATCACGGACGCGTTCAGCTCCGGCACCATGGTGCGCGGCATAGAAAAGATCCTCGTGGGCCGCGATCCGCGCGATGCCTGGGCCTTCACCGAGCGCGTGTGCGGCGTCTGCACCACGGTTCATGCCCTGGCCAGCGTGCGCGCCGTCGAAAACGCTCTGGGCATCAGTGTGCCGCCCACCGCCGAGCTGATCCGTAGCATTATGATGGCCACGCAGTACGTGCAGGATCACGTGATCCACTTCTATCACCTGCACGCGCTGGATTGGGTGGACATCGTCAACGCCTTGCAGGCCGATCCGAAGAAGGCCGCCGAGCTGGCGCAATCCTTCTCGCAGTGGGACAAGAACACCCCCGCCTACTTCACCGACGTGCAGAACAAGATCAAGAGCTTTGCCGCCAGCGGGTTGGGCATCTTCGCCAACGGCTACTGGGGCCATCCGGCCTACAAGCTGCCGCCGGAGGTGAACCTGATCGCGGTGGCTCACTACCTGGACGCGCTGGCCTGGCAGAAGGAAATCTGCAAGATCCACACCGTCTTCGGCGGCAAGAATCCGCATCCGAACTACCTGGTGGGCGGCGTACCCTGCTCCATCGATACCAATGAACTGGCCGCCATCAACTCCGACCGGCTGAACCTGGTTTCGCAGCTCATCAGCCAGGCCGATGAGTTCATCACCCAGGTTTACATCCCCGATCTGCTGGCCGTGGCCTCCTTTTACAAGGACTGGGCCAGCTGGGGCGGCGGATTGAAGAACTATCTCTGCTACGGCGAGTTTCCCACCAAGGGCTACAACCAGCCGGAGGCCTTCAAGTACCCGCGCGGCGTGGTGCTCGATCGCGACCTGAGCCAGGTGCATCCGGTCAATCCCCGCGATTCGCAGGAGATCAAGGAGTACATCGCCCACTCCTGGTACGACTACAGCGGCGGAGACAGCGAAGGCCTCCACCCCTGGGCCGGCGAAACCAAGATCGACTACACCGGCCCCCAGCCGCCCTTCGAGACGCTGGCTGGCTACAACAAGTATTCGTTCCTGAAGACTCCGCGCTGGAAGGAACAGGCGATGGAGGTGGGTCCGCTGGCGCGGCTGGTGGTGGCCTACGCCTCGGGGCGCAGCGACGTGCAGGAGCTGGTAAAGGAGACTCTGGGCAAGCTCAACGTGCCTGTGGGCGCGCTCTTCTCCACGCTGGGCCGCACCGCGGCGCGCGGCCTGGATGCGGCGCTGGCCATGATCTGGCTCAAGGAGTTTTTCGGCCAGTTGATGGACCGCGTGAAGATCAACGAGGTCTCCACCTTCAATGGTGAATTATGGGAGCCGAAGAGCTGGCCCACCGATGCGGAGGGGGTTGGCCTGGTGGAGGCTCCGCGCGGCGCGCTGGCGCACTACGTCAAGATTCACTCCGGGGCCATAGCGAACTATCAGCTGGTGGTCCCGACCACCTGGAACGGCTCACCGCGCGACGTAAAGGGGCAGCGATCCTCCTTCGAGGAGGCGCTGATCGGCACGCCGGTGGCGAAGATCAACGAGCCCGTCGAGATTCTGCGCACCATTCATTCCTTTGACCCCTGCCTGGCCTGCGCGGTGCACCTGTACGACCCCGAGGGCCGGCACCTTCACCAGGTTTCCTTCGAGTGACGGCTATGAGCACACCTGAGATTGGCGCGGGCAACACCGTACCGGCAAAGCAGCCGGTCGAATATCGGCGGGTTTATGTGTGGGAACTGCCGGTGCGGGTCTACCACTGGATCAACGCGGTGGCCTTGGTGACATTGTGCGTCACCGGCTACCTGATCGGGGCGCCCATCCGCGCCTTTTACGCCGCCGAGGCCTACCAGCAGTACTGGTTCGGCTGGGTGCGTTTCGTCCACTTCACTGCCGCCTACGTTTATGTCTTCAACTTCCTGGCGCGGATTTACTGGGGCTTTGTGGGCAACCAGTACGCGCACTGGAACGCCTTCTTCCCGCTCAAAAAGTCGCAACGGCAGGAGATTGTCGACGTCGTCAAGGCCGACGTGCTGCAAACCCAGCTGCATGGGCCGATCTCCACTGGTCACAACGCGCTGGCCGGGATGATTTACTTCCTCACCTTCCTGGCGTTTTTAGCCCAGACCATCACCGGATTCGCGCTTTACTCGAGCATGAGTTCTTCGTGGCTTCCCCGCCTCTTTACCTGGGTCGTACCGCTGCTGGGCGGCGACTTCGGGGTGCGTTTCTGGCACCATCTGTTCCTCTGGTTCTTTGTCACCTTTGCCATTGTTCACATCTACCTGGCCTTCTATCACGACTACATCGAGGGGCGCGGCACGGTCTCCTCGATCATCGGCGGATGGAAGTTTGAACGGGAGAAAAGTGACAAATAGCCCGAATGCCGCTAATCAGCAGGCTGCAAGACCGAATACTGCCAGTGAGAATACTGACAGCGAGAAGGCCGCCAGCCAGCAGGCGGGCAGCAAAGGCAAGACGCTGGTGCTGTGCCTCGGCAACGTCCTGATGGGCGATGAAGGCGTCGGCGTGCACGTGGCGCGGGCGCTGGAAACGCACGCGCTGCCAGCCGGGGTCGAGTGCCTGGACGGCGGGACGGGCGGATTCGTTCTGCTGGGGCCGCTGGAGAGCGCCGAGCGCATTATTCTGGTGGACGCGGCGGCCGACGGCAACCCTCCTGGCGCCGTCACCCGCACCACGCCGCGCTTCTCGCGCGATTACCCGCCCACGCTCACCGCCCACGACGTGGGGGTAAAAGACTTGCTCGACGTTTTTTATATGCGCGGCGGCAGCCCCCATGTTGTCCTCTACGCCATCGCCATCGACCCGCGGCAGCCGCTCTCGATGGAGCTGTCGGCCGTGGCGGCCCGCGCCGCCGAAGAGACTGTGCAGCTGATTCTGGAGGAGTTGCGGGAGCCCGCTCTTTGACGCTGGCCGACGGCGGCCGCCAAAGTCTTCAGTGCTATACTCTAGCCTTGAGACCGCTATCGCAGGCTCTTTTTCGAGCCTCTGTCGCACCGTGGTCCGGAGGTTTCTCCCGCCTATGACTTCCCGCGCCCGCCGCGCCGTCTTCGCCCTGGTTCTCTTTTTTGCCGTCTGCGCCGTCGCGGGCAGCATTCTTCAGCGCAAGGTGGGGGCGCAGTCCTCGGTCGACGAAGGCCAGCTCCGCGACGGCCTCAAAACCTTCAGCAACGTCTATGCGCTGGTGGAGCAGAACTACGCCGAGCCGATCAACGGCGACAAGGCCGATCTGGCCGTCTACGACGGGGCGATTCCGGGAATGCTGCGGGTGCTGGACCCGCACTCGAACTTTTACGATCCCAAGGCCTACGCCCGCATGCGCGAGGAACAGCGCGGCCACTATTACGGCGTGGGCATGACCATCCAGCAGCAGAACAACAAGGTTTATGTCGTTTATCCCGCCGAAGGCGCCCCCGCCTTCCGGGCCGGCATTCACCCCGGCGACGTCATTTACGCGGTGGACGGCAAGCTGGTCTCGGTGGACGGCAAGATTCCCGGCGGCCTGGCCTCATCCGACCAGGTAGCCAAGGCGCTCAAGGGACCCAAAGGCACACACGTGCAGGCCACCATGCTGCGCGAGGGCCAGCCCAAGCCGCTGGTCTTTGACTTGGTGCGCGCCGAGATCGCCCACCCCTCGGTGGACCTGGCTTACGAGATTCGTCCCGGCGTGGGCTATATTCACCTGACCGAGTTTCAGGAGACCACCGCCCAGGAGGTGGTCGATGCCGTCGACGGCTTCAGCAATCTGAAGGGGCTGGTGCTGGATCTGCGCGGCAACCCCGGCGGCCTGTTGAGCCAGGCCGTGGAGGTCTGCGACCATCTGCTCGGCAAGGGGCAGACCATTGTCAGCCAGCGTGGGCGGGCCTTCCCAGATGTGGTCTATACGGCCAGCCACGGCAACGGCGGCGAGACCTTCCCCATCGTGGTGCTGGTCAACCGCGGCACGGCCTCGGCGGCCGAGATTGTCTCGGGCGCCCTGCAGGACCACGACCGCGCCCTCATCGTGGGCGAGACGACTTTTGGAAAGGGCCTGGTGCAGACGGTCTACAACCTCAGCGAGAATACCGGCCTGGCGCTGACTACTTACCACTACTACACGCCCTCGGGACGGCTCATCCAGCGCAACTACGCCGGGGTCTCGCTCTACGACTACTACTACAACCACGGCGGCGCGCAGCCGGCCAACACCACCAACCGCGAGGTCCGGCTCACCGACTCCGGGCGCACCGTCTATGGCGGCGGCGGCATCACCCCCGACCAGAAGATCGAAAGCCCCAAGAACAACGACTTCCAGGATTCGCTGCTCTATAAAGACGTTTTCTTCCATTTCGCCCCGGTTTACCTGGCCAACCGCACCGTGGACAAGAACTTCCAGGTGGACGGCGCGGTGCTGGCGGAGTTCAAAAAGTACCTCACCAGCCAGAGCATTCCCTGGACCGAGGCCGATCTGAACGGGGTGATGGACTGGCTGAAGATCAGTATCAAGGAGAAGATCTTCATTATTCAGTTTGGCGAGTTGCAGGGCCTTCGCGCGCAGGCCGACTGGGACCCGGAGATTCAGAAGGCGCTCACTTTCCTGCCCGAAGCCCAGGCCCTGGAAAATAACGCCCACAAGGTGCTGGCGCAGAAGGCGATGGCGAGGAACGCTGCGCCGTAGCGCCCCCATTCCCTGCCAGGAACGGCCATCCCCAGGCGGGATGGCCGTTTGCGTTACGCCACCTGAAGGTCATGGACGCCCTACCCTCGCTGACATTCTGCCTGAAGCGCCGTGAAGTCGAGAAGCTGCTCTTTGACTGCTTGCGGTTACAGCATTTTCATTTCTGCTCTTTACAGCAATTCCAAAAATGGCCACACGACTTTATGGAAAAACAATATTGGACCAAAATAGGCCTAAAACCACCTTCACAAAACGCTGCTGACAGCAATAATCTACTTTATTTCCAGTGATTTAACTTCTTGCGCACTCATAATCTCATAGATTTTTCCACAGTCAAATGTGACCTGTGTCACAGCGTCTTCTCCCTGAGCGCCCGTAGCCTTTGAACAAGTCGGGAGGACTTTTCATGCCAGCAGTTGCCGCAGAAAACACAATCACCGTCCAGAACCTTTTAGCCGCCTTTGAAGGCGAGTCGAACGCGCACGCCAAGTACACGGCCTTTGCCACCAAGGCCGACGAGGATGGCCTGCATGGGGTCGCCAGCCTCTTCCGCGCCGCAGCGCGCGCAGAACAGATTCACGCCGCCAACCACGCCCGCGTCATCGGCCAGTTGGGTGGCCGCGCCGAGTGCGAAATTCACGCGGCCGAGGTCAAGAGCTCCCTGGAAAACCTGAAGACGGCCCTGGGCGGCGAGCAGTACGAGGTCGCCACTATGTACCCCGGCTTCCTTGAAGAGGCCACGGCGCGCAAGAACTCGCGCGCTATCCGCACCTTCACCGGAGCTCTGGAGGCCGAGAAGACCCACGCCCGGCTCTACAGCGAGGCGATTGCCCTGCTCGAAGCCTCCCAATGGAGCACGCGCATCCCGCCGCCATCAGAGCGGCTCTACGACGATGCGATTGCCCTGCTCGAAGCGGGAAAGAAGGACTCCTGGATCATTGAAGCGCGCAACTTCTACGTTTGCCCGGTCTGCGGCTACACCTCGGAGTTGAAAGATGCGCACGCAAGCTGCCCGGTTTGCGGCTATTCCTGGAAAAAGTTCGAGACTGTTCGCTAAACTTCCGCGCGGCGGAAACCGAATGGCTGTTTGAAAGACACGACCCAGGTCCCGGAGACAGGATCTGGGTCGTTTTTGCGTTCGCGGACAGGTTTCAGGCCGCCGACCTTAGCGCTCTGCCGTGGCGGCGAACTTCTTCACCATCGCCAGCAGCAGTTTGCGGTCGCTCTCATTCAGATTCGAGGAGTAGCGGCGGATTTGGTTCAGAAAACGCAACTCCTCGTCGGAGAGCTTTTGCGGATTCACCTGCCGGCTCAACGCGTCGTCGGCGAAGAACTGGGTAATGGGAAGATCGAGCGCCGAGGCAATCTTCGACAGTGTGTCCAGCGAAGGCACGGTATGGCCGTTCTCGACGCGCGAGAGGTAGCAGCGCAACAAGCCCGTTTTCTTTTCAATATCGCCCTGGGAAAGCCCCTTCTGCAGCCGGTAAGCGCGAATAGTGGAGCCAATCTTCATCACGGAAAATGTCCTGTTCACTGGCTGCCAGTGGTTACTGGTACGGTAGCAGTCAAAAGATTATTGACATAACAGTTAACATAGGCCGCGCATGAAAGCAAGCCTGCCTTCTGCCCAGCAATAGGCCTTCGGCTGGCAACGTAAGCCGAAGGCAAAAGCGGGGCGGGAGTAACGAAGCCGGGCGAAATGCAGTGCGGCCAGAGCAGGATGCAAACTCATCCAGCCTAAAACGCCCCGCCGAAGAGTCCACCGTCAAAATAAGCCGAGGGAATTGAAACGCATTGGCTGGCTGGCCGGTTTGTGGGCCATGCAGTGCGGTCGCGACGGCGACGCATAGAAGCGGGTGACGTGCAGCCGGGGCATCACCACGTAGCGGGTGCGCAGGCCGTCCACCGTCGCGGGCAGTCGGGCGGGAAGGTGGTTGCGGTCCACGTAGATGACCAGCGCGGCCTCTTTCGGATTGTCCAGGCTCTGGCCCACTCCCACGCCGAAAAAATCCGGATTCCGCCGCATCAGGCTGGCGGCGACCTGATTTTTGACGGCTGCGGCCTGCCCCAGCGCGGAGGATGACGGCGAAACGGCGCCGGCTGCAAGAGGAATTTGCGGCGCGGAACCGTTAGCCACTGCACGGGCCGTCGAGGGAATCACCAGGGTGCGCACGCCGTCCACGGTGGCAGGCGCGCTGACCGTCATTCTTTCGCCGGTATAAAAAATGACCGCGGCCTCGCCAGGATGGTCGCTGCTCTTGCCCATGGCCACGCCCAAAATCCCCTCCGCCGGATTGACCAGCGCGCGGGCCTGAGTCAGGGCCTGCTCGGCGCGCGCCGTCTGCGCCGCGCTGAGAATGCGGGCCTGCGCCTGGGCGATGGTGCTGTCGCCGTAGCTCAAACAACTAACCGCATGGTCGGCGGTGCCGACAAATGTATAAGCCCCCCCACCCACCTGCTCGCTCAGCTCGTTCAAAAGATCGGGGGCCGGGTTGGCCACGGCCTGGCTCACGCCGAGAATGTCCGTTCCGCCAGCAAAGTAGAGCCCCACGGGCTCGGCATTGGCGGCATCGACCACCAGCGCGCCGGAGTCGCCCGCGTCGCTGAACTGGTTGCCACTGATGGCCAGTTGATGCGTGAAGGTCTTGGTCAGGTAGGGTCGGGTCTCGGCACAATCGAGAAAATAATCGACCTTCACGTCCAGGTCAATGGCCGAGACGCCACCACAAGTCAACCCCGTAGTCCGGCCGCTTTTGGCTACTTTTAAATTGAGTGTCGCGCTCTCGCCCCGTCCGCCGGTCGAGCTGACGCCGGGCGGCGCGACGGCCAAAGTGCCGTCGGGCTGCTTGGCGCCCAACTCCAGAATGCTGCCACTCAGGTCCACCGAGCGCGAGACGACCTGAGCAATGGCCGCATCCGCGTTGGTCAGCTTCGAGCGGAGTGGCAGCCAGCCGGTCAACTGGGCGACCGGGGCGACCGAAGAGGCCTGTCCCGAGCTGGCGCTGTGGCCCAGTGGCGTGCAGTTGTTATCGATCAGCCCCGGCCGCACGATGGTGTCGCCCACGCTGGCGTGGTCGCTCTTGGCCAGTACGTGGTTGTTGCTCAGCAGGTACTGGCGCTTGCCCGCACCTTCAACGAGCGCTCCCAGCGTGCCGCTGCAGCAGTCCACGATGAGGCTGCCCCGCGTGTCGTAATCCGTGTTGTTGCCGCCTGAAGCGCCTAGCATCACCGCCGCCTGCGACTGGGCCTGATGGGTCGCGGGGTTGCTGGCGACTCCGGCGGTATTCAGCAGCACCACGGCCGAGGCTCGGGAAACGAAACCAGCCGCGGAGGTTGACGTTGCCCCGCTTACCGTGGCCACCACGTAGGTGGCGCCCGTGGCCCGCACCCCGGAGGGCGCGGTGTAGGTGACCGTGCAGGAGGTAAAGGCCTGGCTGTTGCGCTGGCAACGTGTTGCGCCCAGTGAGCCCTGGCCCTCTCCTGAACCGGCAGACGAGCCAGCCAAGGCGAAATGAATACGGTCCGAGCCGCCCGCCTCGGCCAGAACGCCGGTGAGGAAGGCCGTGCCATTGGCTCCCAAGGCCACATTTTCCGGCGTCAGAGGTTGCAGGAATCCCGGCATGACGGTCACCACGGAGCTGGCCTGCAGGCTGGGGTCCGCGGTGAGCCTCGCGGTGACCGCCACCTCGGCGCGATCGGCGGTCAAATAGCTGGGCGGCGTGTACTGGCCGCTGGCGCTGATGCTCCCCGGCCCGCTGGTCGCGTCGCCTCCGGAGACGGACCAGGTGACCTCCGCCGGGCTGCCGTTCGCCAGCGTGGCCGCAAATTGATGGACGGATGCGCCCAGCGGGTTGGCCGCATTGCACCCGGTGCAGTTGGTATCGATCAAGCCTGTGCGGGGAGTGACAGAAAAAGCAGAATTAGTGGACTTTGCGCCCATCATGCCGCCGCCGCAGCCGGCCAGCATCAGCGGGGCCGGAGCCAACAGCAGCAAAAATTTCCAGCCCGTCAGCTTCCGCATGGTCACAGTCCTTGGAACTATTCTATCCGTGCCCGTCGTGGAAACAGAACAGCACTCCGCTAGCCATCCCCGCGACGAAGCGGGAGGCAAACAATCGGGTCATGGAAATGCGGGGAGAAAGGCGCTTTCAGCACCCTCATTGGCACCCTCGCGGGGTGCGGAACCAAAAAAGAAAGAGGGCGCTGATCGCCTCAGCACCCTCTCCAGCACCCTCGCGGATGCCTCTTGATTTTGTCACTTGCCATAAACCGTTTATTTTCTTCGGTTTTATGGCGGGGACGACGAGGCTCGAACTCGCGACCTCTGCCGTGACAGTCTACTCGTACTAGGTCTTTCAACGACTTACAAGCCCATGGGGAACGCCTAAGACCACCAAAGTCGTACAAGACCGCACTTTTTGTGGATCGGATTGTGGATCGGAATTCTTCGATCTTAAAGCGGATGCTATGTCGGTGAGCTTCTTCCGAGAGAGCCGATCGATGGATCGACCATGAGCGTCTTGCACATTTACAACCCTTCGGTTAAGAGCCGTCGAATTTGCCGACCCTCCCGCAGATATCGGTTGCTATAAGCTCCTATCCTTTGTGCACTTTGCCGATTCCCCCCTTCCCCCCAATCGTT
>Ga0224559_1000003_pt1 | contig 143069 bp, 114 predicted proteins | sample 714S33034metaG_FD_180676 | JGI IMG/M metagenome (GOLD analysis project Ga0224559, IMG submission 180676) | Peat soil microbial communities from Stordalen Mire, Sweden - 717 S3 30-34 | ecosystem: Environmental > Terrestrial > Soil > Wetlands > Peat | place: Sweden: Norrbotten County, Stordalen... | reverse complement strand
GTACCCAGATCCGCCGATATCTCCGCAGGCACAACTGCGGCCGCAGCGCTTTGGGCGCTTCCCAGCCGGGGACAAACCACCACGAGGCTCAACAAAACCAGGACCGTTAAAGACAGTTTACGCATACCTTCCAGTATATAGTTGGGCCGCTATCGCAATAGCTTTACACTAGAGCAGTGAAACCTTTGGGCAGCACGATCCCGGCAAAATCCGGCTATTGGGGCGGGCTCTCAGACTTGTATCCGCATTTATTTGCCTGGCTCATGCGCCGAATCCCCAGCGAAAGACAGCGTCTGCTGGCAGTCACCATCCTTGCCGGCGGCCTCTGCGGACTGTCCGCCGTCGCCTTCCACCTGAGCATCGGCTGGGCTGAGAGGCTGATGATCGACCGCGCCAACGCAGCCCCCGGCCATAGCTGGATTTGGTGGACGATCCTTACCCCGGCGCTGGGCGGTCTCGTCGCCGGCCTGGGCCTTACCTATCTTGCTCCCGCCGCGGCAGGCAGCGGCATACCTCAGGTCAAGGTGGCCTTTTCACTCCGTCATGGCCTGATCACCCTGCGAGAAACCATCGGCAAATTTGTCTTGTGTGCCTTGCAGATTGGCTCCGGCGCCTCGCTGGGCCTGGAAGGTCCCACGGTGCAGATTTGTGCCGGCGTCAGCAGTCTGCTCGCGCGTGCGGCCCGGCTCAGCCCCACAAACCGCCGGCGCATGGCCTCTGTGGGCATGGCGGCAGGCATCGCCGCTGCATTCAACGCGCCCATCGCCGCGATCACCTTTACGCTGGAAGAGTTGATTGGCGACCTGGATCAGACCATGCTCACCGGCGTGATTGTGGCCGCGGCTCTGTCCGCCGTCATTGAGAACACCATCCTCGGCTCGAATCCGATCTTTCACGTGAATCGGGCCTACAAGCTTGGCAATTCCTCGTCGCTTCTTTGGTACGCTGTACTGGGCCTGCTGGCGGCTGTTGTCTCGGTGACATTCACCGATTCACTGCTTTGGCTGCGCGCGCAGTTCAAGCGCCTGACCGTAGTTCCCAAATGGGTGCATCCGGCCATCGGCGGTCTTGCTACGGGCTGCCTGGCCGTAGTGGCGCTGGCGCTCTTCCACTTGAACGGCATCGCCGGCGATCCCTACAAGACCCTCACGCTGGCGCTGACCGGCTCGATGGGCACACTGCCGGTGCTGGCGATGGTAGCCTTTTGCGTGCTCAAACTGGCGGCTACAGTCTGCTCCTATTCGAGCGGCGGCGCAGGCGGAATCTTTGCCCCGTCGTTGTTCATGGGAGCCATGCTGGGTGGCGCGGTCGGCTACGTCGATGTTGCCGTCTTCCATCACTCTTCCGACGCCATAGGTGCTTTTGCGGTGGTCGGGATGGGCGCGGTCTTTGCCGGCATCGTTCGCGCCCCCATGACCTCCGTGCTCATCGTCTTCGAAATGACCGGCGGCTATGGCCTTGTGCTTCCCCTGATGATCGCCAACATGAGCGCCTTCGCTCTGGCCCGTCATTGGCGCCACACACCGGTCTACGAAGCGCTACTGGAGCAGGATGGTATTCAATTGCCCCACAGAAATACGCCCCACGGCCCACATGAAGCCGCCAATCCGCCTGCGTCTGCGTTGCCTGCCAATGCGCAGGAGTGATAAACACCCCAACCGAAATACCGCTATCCGCGGCAATTCGTGTCGGCCGAGGACCATCCAACCCAATTCAGTTGGCCACCAGCGTATTGATAAACAGGGCCGTTGCGCTCCCATTCACAGCCGTAGCAGTCATGCGCACCTTAGAGCGGAACCAGAGTAAAGGTGTCCTTACACCTGAATTATGCATAGTTTGAGCACACGGCAGGTGCCGGCCCTGTTGAGCAGCAGTGTTTTGCCAGGCAGTTTGAGCCCCTGAATTTTCCCTTGTTTTCGCTCCCCCTGGACCAGCGTGGCAAATGTTTGCAGCGGTTGACCTGCGTGTGCATAAAAAGCCATGCCTGATTCCCGATGTCGAATCAGGCACTTAGCGGCGCGGGATGGCGGGAGCAAATCTATCAGGTCGGCGAGCGACTTTGCGCAGACGATCCATGAGCTGTTGAAAGGCGCCTTTCTCCTGGTAATGGTCGCTGTAACTTACGCTCATCCTGCCGGCGTGGCGCCGCGCATCGCGCCAGCGCATTACCGAACTCGCCTGGCAGCCTATCCTCCGTCCCACTTCATTGAGCGAATACCCATCATCCAGCAAAGCCAAAGCGCGTCGGCGACGGTCTTCCAGAAGATCGGCGCTCCCCTTCAATCTGGGCATAGCTATTCTGTATCTCAAATATCTATTGAGGCATTATTTATGCAGTGGTCAATAAGGGCCTGCTTGTCTCACTCATGTTGGCACAGAGGGCAATCACAGCAAGATAAGACGCAGCCTGCGCGCATATGGCTCAATTGGCAGAGATGCTGGGAGATCTTATGCCCTGGTTGCAATAAAATATATACAGCCTGGAAGCCTTTCAAACGAATGGCAATTAGCTCAGATAGACTCTTCCGTTCCTGGTTATCTCTGCTGGCAAGCTGCCTTCGGCGGCCGCCCGAGCGCGGTAAAGTACTTCACTATGCGTATAAGAATGGGCTGGTTGCTATCACGCATAGAGCTGTTTCGATCAGGTGAGCAATATTGACCTGCTCTCCGCACTCCTTTATGTAATACTGAGATGCGGTGTTTCACCGTTGTGCTCAGCCATATGTTCAAATCTTCGATCTGAGCCAGTTGAGCTCTGCTTGGCAAGGCCTTGAGAACCATTGATGAGCCTGTCCTACGCGGAAACAATCAAACTCCGGCACACTTGCCACTTCAACAACTGATTCACTAACCGGCAAGCGCCGGCGTTTGCTAATGGTTGCAACGTGCCCACCTCACCAAATTGCTCTGTCGGCGAGTCATACAGGAAATTTGCTCAGTTAGTCCTCCGGGAAGAAGTGATTGGATACGATGGAATACCTGAAATTCAAATCGTTGCTTCACCGCATGATCGTGGTTCCCATGGTGGCCACGGCAGCCCTTGCTGGATTGCTGTTGTGGGGAACCTTCGACTTGAACAAGTCCCTGCAGTGGGTTGACCATACCGATCGAATTCTCGACCAATCCGGGCATCTGTTCATGTTGCTGATCGATATGGAATCCGGCACGCGCGGGTACATTGCCACTGGCGACGAGACCTTCCTTCATCCCTATCTGGAGGGCAAGAAGAGATTCGACTCCGAATTCCAGGCCTTGTATCCCATGATCGCCGACAATCTACCGCGGCAGCGGCAACGGCTGAAAGACATACATGCCGGCTACGCAGCATGGGAGAAGTATGCCAACGGGATTATTGCCCTTCGCCGTGCGGGAAAAGCCGACCCTACTCTCTATGAGAACCAGCAAGGGAAGCTGAAAATGGATGCCCTTCGCGAGCAGGTCGCGGAGTTTCAAAGTGAGGAAGAAGAGCTGCGTGCCGGGCGTGTTCGGGCCGCGCACCAGCGATGGACTTTGATGGTGACAAGCTGCCTTGGTCTGGGCTTGGGATTTGGAGTCTTTCTCGCTCTGTTCACTCGCTACCACGTGGAAAAACTGGGCACCAAGCTCTTGCAAAGCGAGGAGCGATGGACTGCGACTTTGGGCAGCATTGGCGAGGCCGTTATCGCCACGGACAGCAAGGCGCGAGTCACCTTCCTCAACCCGGTCGCTGCCGCTCTGACCGGATGGCAAGCGGACGAGGCCCAAAACAAGCCGGTTGGGGACGTGTTCAAGATCATCAACGAGAAGTCCGGGATGAGCGCGGACGATGAAGTGCTCCAGGTGCTCGAAGAGAGACGGATTTTGACAGTGGCCAACAACGTGGCGCTGATCACCAGGGATGGACGCGAAATTTCAGTCGAGCACAGTGCCGCGCCCATCCTCGCCGGCAAGGAAAAAGTCATTGGCGTGGTGCTGGTTTTCCGCGACGTTTCAGAAAGGCGGCAGGAGCAGATAGAGACTGCGGAGCAGGCTGCCCTGCTCGAACTCACGCAGGACTCCGTGTTTGTGATGGACATGGAAGGAACGGTCCTTTTCTGGAGCCGCGGTGCTGAGGCGATGTTGGGATACTCCAAAAGCGAGGCCGCCGGCACCATCTCGCGTGACCTGCTGCGGACCGATTTTCCGCAGTCGCTGGCTGAGATAAAAGAGGAACTCCTGCGCGCGGGACACTGGGAGGGAGACCTCATGATGACCGCTCAGGACGGCCGGCGCATTGTGGTGTCCAGCCGCTGGGCATTGCAATGGGGCAAGCGCGACCAGGCGCCCCGCGTGCTGGTGATCAACAGCGACATCACGGAACGCAAGCTGGGAGAAGAGTCGCTGGTTCTGCAAAGAGAACAACTGCGAGCGCTGGCTGAACGCTTGCAGTGGGTGCGCGAAGACGATCGCAAGAGAGTCGCACGCGACCTGCACGATCAAATTGGGCAGATTCTTACCGCGATCAAAATGGATATGACATGGATGACTCGCCATCTGCCGGAGTCGGAAGACGCGGTGCTCGCTCGCCTGAAGGAATCGATTCAGTTGATCAATGATGGCGTCAAAGCGGTGCGCACGATATGCAGCGGGCTGCGTCCTGGAGTCTTGGATGACCTTGGCCTGGCGGCGGCCATTGAATGGCAGGCCAGCGAGTTTGCTTCTCGCAATGGCATCCTCTGCCAGGTCTCTGTGCCACCGGTTGATTTACACTTGGATGGTGACCGGGCCACCGCGACTTTCCGCATCTTCCAGGAGTGCATGACCAACGTGATTCGGCACGCGCAGGCAAAGTCGGTGCGCGTCGCCCTGGTCCAGGAAGAGGAAAACATCCTCCTGGTTGTGGAAGACGACGGAATCGGCTTCAGTGAATCCGACCTGTCGAACACTCTTGGGTCTTTGGGGCTTCTGGGCATGAAAGAACGAGCGCAGTTTTGCGGGGGCGATGTGCAGATCTCCAGTTCTCCCGGCAAAGGGACGACGGTCACTGTGCGCGTGCCCGTGGATACTCCACGCGACAAGAAGGAGCAAGCATGCACATCCTGATCGCGGATGACCATGCTGTCGTACGCCGTGGCCTGAGAGAAATCCTGGCAGACGTTCTTCCTGGCGCGGACTTTTCCGAAGTCGGCAACGGGGACGAAGTGCTGAGCCACCTGAAAAAATCCCCAATCTCCCTACTGGTGTTGGACATCAGCATGCCTGGGCGCAGCGGCATGGACGTGCTGCGAGATGTAAAACACACCTATCCGCGGTTGCCGGTCATCATACTGAGTTGCCAGCCAGAGGACCAGTATGCCGTACGCTGTTTGCGGGCTGGGGCGGCGGCTTATATCAACAAAGAGAGCGCTTCCGAAGAGCTGGCGACTGCGGCGAAGAAGATACTGAGCGGCGGCCACTACGTCAGCGCGAGCCTCGCAGAGAAACTTGTCGCCAATCTGGATGAGTCCGTCGACAAGCCCCTGCATGAACTGCTTTCGGACCGGGAACACGAGGTCATGAGGATGATTGCCGCCGGCGTCCCCTTGACGGAAATTGCCGAAAGGCTTCATGTCAGTGTAAAAACCATCAGCAGCTATCGAGCTCGCATTATGGAAAAGATGCAAATGAAGAGCAACGCCGACCTTACCCGCTACGCCATGACGCACGGCCTGATCGACTAGGGCTTGTCGGTGTAGGAATAACCCTACAGCGCTAGCGGAATTAACCCTACATAAATCACGGTTTTCGCTGATGTTGCTTGCTTTTCATATACGGTATTGTAGTTTCAGGTCGCATTTCGGCCTGGCAAACGGACACTACAATGAATATCCTGATAGCAGATGATCACGCAAACGTGCGACGCGGCCTGAGAGAGATTCTGGTCGATGCATTTTCGGACGCCAGCTTCTCCGAAGCCTCCGACGGGGAAGAGGTGCTGACCCTGTTGGTTGGAACTCAACCTGACGTACTGTTGCTCGACATCAATATGCCAGGACGAAGTGGGTTCGAAGTGCTTAAGGACGTGAAGCAGATTTACCCCTGGCTCCCTGTAATCATGGTGAGTGTTCAGCCCGAGAGCCAGTATGCATTGCGCTGTATGCGTGCCGGTGCGGCCGCCTATGTCAACAAGGACAGCGCTCCGGAAGAACTGGCGCCGGTGATCAGGAAGATACTCGACCTCGGCGCAAAATTTGCACGGAACCCGGACAGAAACTAGATCTCTGACCGCTTGTTGTTGTACCCATAGTGGCCTTTCCACCCTTACGGCGTCCTTGTTCTTGCCCCAAGGGTGGAAAGGCATAAATTTGCGCAGCCAGAGGCCTGACGAGACTGTTTCCTGCCAGTAAATTATATTTAGATCGACACAACCGGTATTTCGGCGTAAGGCAAATCCTACAAAGTTAGCGCAACAAAGCCTACAGCAATAATAGCTTTCGCTGATGTTCCTTCTATTTCAAACCCCGTATCTTTGACAAATTGGGAACGCAAAGGATGACGGTAATTCATGCCTTTGCTCGCACTCTGTAACATTGAAAGGCATCTATAATGGCTACCAACTTCGCTACTATGTCGAGCACAGCGCCCAGGTTTCCGCGGGGCCGCTCCTTTGCTCAGGCTGCGCATCATAAGTTAAGGGTTGTTTCGAACGAGATTGGCGCTTTGCAGGGTAAGAATTCCGCCTGTGACCTTGAGATTCCACTGAACAAGCTCATGGTTGGCAAATCGCGGCGCGACTACCTGACCGGCGATTCCATCTATTCGCAGGGCGATCCGGACAATGCAGTTTTCTACATCCAGAGTGGCAAGGTCAAGCTCACCGTTGTGTCGATGAGCGGCAAGGAAGCCGTGATCGCCCACCTCCCGGCGGGCAGCTTTTTCGGTGAGGCTTCCCTGGCTGGTGAGTCGCATCGCATTTCCTCTGCGAATGCACTTCAACCCAGCACGATCATTCGCATCGAAAAGACGGTCATGCAGGAACTGCTCCATCGCGAGCCGGAGTTCGCCGAGCAATTCCTCGCGCACCTGCTCTCCCGCAACATCCGCATGCAAGCTGATTTGGTTGACCATCTGTTCAATTCCAGCGAAAAGCGTCTTGCCAGACTGCTCATGCTGATGGCTAACTTCGGCCAGGATTCGAAGCCCATTCCGGTCATCGCCAAGATCAGCCAGGAGACGCTGGCGGAAATGATTGGCACCACCAGATCCCGTGTCAGCTTCTTCCTCAATCGGTTCCGCGATCTCGGCTACATCGACTACAGCGGTGCCGGGATGGTCATCAATAGTTCCTTGGTCAACATTGTGCTACATGACTGAGCGGCATCCTGGGAAGCCACTACGCCTCGGTCATTGCGCTTGATGACTGTGGCGGACGTGTTCCCATTACGTTAACAGACAACTATGTCCTGGAAAGAGCCAACGGTTGCGCTTCATTCCTGAACTAGTCGTCCACTATCCTGCCCAAAGGCCAGTGCTTGAGTGGGCGGCCGTTATCCGCTGACTCAAACTAACATAGACCCCTGTGTTCGACGTTACTTGTAACGCCGAGCACCTTCGGCGACGGATTTGGCAAGAAAATACGGATACTGTCTTGTCTCGTTTACACGAGTTGGTCCGAATGTTCATTGAGTTCTCAGTTGAGTTTTCAGTGAGGTTGATATGGTAAGGAATGTAGTGTGTTGCGACGCTTGCGGAGCTGACAAAAGAGACACCAACCATTGGTGGGCGGCGTGGATTGACAAGAAGTCAGGAGAATTCCGCTCAGCCAAGCTGTCTGAAAAGACAATGAACAATAGATACCGACACGCTTGTGGATCCGTTTGTAACGGCAAGTTCCATCAACGCTGGATGGCTACCGGAACTTTGGAAATGGAGAAACCAGTTCAGATCAATGCGGTCCAAAATAGGCCGATGGCACTGTCGGCCTGAGGATTCTGGATGAGGCCAATCCGGGTTACTCTGGAGTGGGTTCCCCCGCGTTCCGCCTCAAGTTTTACTTCTTTCATAACCGGCATTCTGCCGTATGCTCCAGTACCAATCACAAGTCGGTGGCATTTCCAAGGGATCTCTTCTTCGATGGACAGGGGCGTATGACCAAACTCGTCACGGAATTTCTTGGAAGGCATCTTCTTACGGTTGTGAATCTCTCCGCGATCGATCACCAGATCCTGCTCGTATGCGCTGCCGTCGATTCGGAGGGTACCAAAGGATAATTTGTCGAAGTGCATACGTGCCTCCTCGTGTTACTATATGCTCCCTGTGCAAGTGAGGCGGAGCCAACCTTTTCGTCAGTGACAGGCATACCGCTGGGACCGGGTATACTGCTGGACGGGGCACTGTCGGGGTGCGTCCTGCTCATAGCAAACGTCAGCGTCAGTGAGGGGAATCGCAGTTCTCGAAGGCTGCTTACCCGAGCATCTGTCCACGAGATGACCCGAGAACGTCAATCCCTTCTGTTTAGCATTCGTGGCCATCGAGAGCACATCGTTCCGGACATTCTCAGTAACACAAAGCGCTACTATCTCACGCGGAACAAAGGCCTCTGCAATCTAACGCCGAATTGCGGTCTCTGCCTTTGAAGGCTTCTGCGTGACCTGGGAAGGCGTAGGCAACTGCGACCGGACCCACCCCCCACCCAGGGCCTCAATTAGTTGAACTGAAGCTGTCATTTGCTGAATTTTGAGAGTTGCCAGGGACTGCTGATTGGCGAGCAAGGTGGTCTGCGCTATGGTCACGTCGATGTAAGGATCGATGCCGGTTTCGTAGCGCCCCAGTTCAAGCCGCAGAAACGTCTGTGATGAATCCACGGCTTGCTGCTGGCGTCTAATCTGCTGCGACAGGATACGAACCGCCGCGAGCGAGTCTTCCACCTGCTGGAAGGCTGTCAGGACAGTCTGGCGATAGGCGGCGAGATCCGCATTATAGGTGGCTTTGTATTGATTTACGGTGGCGCGGCGAAGGCCCCCATCGTATACGGTCTCGGAGATCGATGGGCCGACGGACCAGAAGCGGCTGGGCCATTCCAGCAGGTTCTTGATGGCCGAGCTTTCCACGCCGCCGGTGGCGGAGAGCGTCAGAGCAGGATAGAAGGCAGCGACTGCTACGCCAATTTGCGCGTTGGCGGCGGCCATGTTTCGCTCAGCGGCAGCAATGTCAGGACGCCGTTCGAGTAGTTGTGATGGAAGGCCAAGAGGAATAGCCGGAGGCGCGCTCGTTCTGGGAACAACGGGGAGGTTAAACGTCGAAGCCTGCTTGCCGATGAGCATGGCCATCGCGTGCTCGTACTGCGCTCGCGCAATTCCGAGATTGATTGCTGCCGATTGCGCGCTCTCCAGAGTTGTCTGTGCCTCGACAACGGAGATCTGGTCGCCAACGCCGGTGTCATAGGCAGCGCGCACGACTTCAAGTGCTTTCTTGTCGGCTTCCACTGTTTCATTGAGTATCTTTTGCAGTGCATCCTGGCCGCGAATCTCAAAGAAGAACTCGGCCAGGCTGGCCTGCTCCGTTAGCCGTTCATTCTCAAGGTCGGCCGCGCTCAATTGCGCCGTGTATTGGCTGGCGCGCACGGCATTACGCACCTTTCCCCAGAGGTCGGGCTCCCAGGAGAGATTGGCCGGCAAAGAAAACAACTGCGTCTGCTGGCTGCTGGTTGTGCCTGTGCTCGCCCCGGAAGATACGTTGGAAGAAGCCTGTGAGCGGGTGTAAGAGCCTCCCACACTTACCGTGGGGAAATACTGCGACCGCGCCTCGCGCACCAGAGCTCGCGCTTCCATAAAGTTCTCGAAAGCCTGCCGGATATTCTGGTTGTCGATATTGAGTTGATCTTCGAGCGAATTCAGTTCCGGCTGATTGTAGATCTCCCACCACTTGCCGCGCAGAGCCGCGTCTTGGGGCTGCGCAACGGTCCATCCATCGGATTCCTTGAATTGCGCAGGCGACTCTTTGAAGGCCGAAGGCGCCGTCACCGTGGGCGGAATATACTTTGGTCCCACATTGCATCCGGCCAGCATCGCGCAGAACACAGCGACAGAGAGCGTGCATAGAGTTATGAACGGCTGCCGGAATTGCACGATCATTTTCTTCATAACCAACACTCCAAATTCACCCTTTGCTAGGATGCCTCAGCGGCTTCGTGGCGTTGGGCAACGGGTTGTTCGCCCTTAAAGCGCAGGCGCATGCGATCAAAGAACAGATAGACGACAGGCGTGGTGTAGAGAGTCAGCATCTGGCTCACGATCAGTCCGCCCACGATGGTGATGCCAAGCGGGCGCCTGAGTTCGGAGCCGGTTCCGGTGCCGAAGGCCAGCGGCAACGCACCAAACAATGCGGCCATAGTGGTCATGAGGATGGGGCGGAAGCGAAGCTGGCAAGCTTCAAAGATGGCCTCGGTGGTGGTCTTGCCGCGTTCCCGTTCCGCAACCAGGGCAAAGTCGATCATCATGATAGCGTTCTTTTTCACGATTCCGATCAGCAGGATGATGCCGATGATCGAGATCACATTGAGGTCGATCTTGAACAGCATAAGCGCAAGCATGGCTCCCACGCTCGCTGACGGTAAGGTGGAGATGATGGTGAGGGGATGGATCAGACTCTCATACAGGATGCCAAGAACAATGTAGACTGCGAGCAAAGCTGTGCCAATGAGAAGAGGCTCGCTGCTCAGCGAGGTCTGATAAGCTGCCGCCGTCCCGGCAAAGAAGCCTCGGACGGTTTGCGGCATATTCAGCCGTTCCTGCATCTGGGAGACTAACCGGGTGGCGTCGCTCAACGACATATTCTCGGCAAGATTGAATGAGACGGTGACGGATGGAAAGGAACTGGTGTGATTGATGACGAGCGGCGTGGTGCTTGGCTGGGCGGAGCTGACCGAAGAAAGCGGAATGATGCCGCTGCCCGTGGTGTTCAGGTAAATGTTCTTCAAGCCATCGGGACTCTGCCAGTACTGCGGCGCAACCTCCAGCACCACGTAATATTGGTTCAACTGTGTATAAATGATGGAGACTTCTGATTGTCCGAATGCGCTGTAGAGGGATGTATCCAGAGACTGCGGAGTAATGCCCAGCCGCGCGGCCGTGGAGCGATCGTAGCTGATAAGTTCCTGCAATCCGCTATTCTGCGCATCGCTGCTCACATCCTGGAAACCGGGAATCTTCTGCATCCCCGCTAACAGGATGGGGCCCCAATGCGCCAGATCCCCTATGCTGTCCGACTGAATTGTGTATTGGTACATGGCATTGCTGGATCGCCCTCCAATGCGCAGATCCTGCGCCGCCTGGAGGAAAGACGAAGCGACCGGAAGCCGGTTCATCTTGGGCCGCAAGCGGTCGATAATGGCCGCCGCTGAATCTTTGCGCACATTCAGCGGCTTCAGCGCGATATAAAGGGAACCGCCGTTTGATGCGCCGCTGCCGCCCGTGAATGCAATCACGTTGGCGACTGCCGGGTCTGCCTTGATGACCTTTTCCAGTTGTAAAACTGAGTTGTCCATCACCGGAAACGATGCGTCCTGCGGCCCTCGCACACGGCCTGTGATGGCTCCTGTATCCTGCTGCGGAAAGAATCCCTTGGGGATGATGACAATGAGATAGAAGTTCAACGCAATGGTGAGCAGCAGCAGGGTCAACATGGGCCCAGGATGCTTCAGTACCCACGCCAGAGTCCGGCTGTAAGCAGAGAGCATCCGCGTAAATCCCCGCTCACTTATTTGATATAGGCGTCCGTGCGTGACCGTTCTCTCATCCTTGAGCAGATAGGCGCACATCATGGGCGTCGTGGTCAGCGAGATAAGCATCGAGACAACAATGGCGGTTGACAGAGTGATCGCAAACTCGCGGAAGAGGCGGCCGACGATGCCGCTCATGAAAAGAATCGGTATGAATACGGCGATCAGCGAAAGGCTGATGGAAATAATAGTGAATCCTATCTCCTTGGAACCTTGAAAGGCGGCCTTCATGGGCGGCATGCCAGCTTCGCGCAGACGGGATATGTTCTCCATCACCACAATCGCATCATCGACGACGAAGCCCGTCGAGATCGTCAATGCCATGAGCGACAGATTGTCGATGCTAAAGCCGAACAGATACATGACCGCGAAGGTGCCAATGAGCGAAGCGGGAACGGCGACAGTGGGAATGAGCGTAGCTCGCCAGTTGCGCAGAAACATGAAGACGACAAGAATCACCAGGATGACGGAGAGGATAAGAGTACGCTCTACATCGCTGACAGACGCGCGGATCGTCGTGGTGCGGTCAAGAACGATAGTGGTCTTGATGCCTTGCGGAATGGAGGCTTGAATCGAAGGCAATTCTGCGCGGACACGATCGACGGTGTCGATGATATTGGCGCCCGGCTGGCGAAAGATCATAATGGTGATCGAGGGTGTGCCATTCAGGTAGCCCGCCGTGCGAATGTTCTGCGTCGAGTCCGAGACGCCGGCTACATCGGCGAGCCGGATCGCGGCTCCGTTGTTGTATCCGACGATAAGAGGCTTAAATTGGTCGGCATGGGAGATCTGGTCGTTGGTGACGATGTCCGCGGTGGTGATTCCGTCCGAGATCTGGCCTGCCGGCTCATGGGCATTCTGCTGACTCAATACAGACTGAATATTCTGGAGTGTAAGTCCGTGACTGTTAAGCAGCGTGGGATTTACTTCCACGCGCACGGAAGGACCGGCGCCGCCGCCGACCGAAACCTGTCCCACGCCCGCGATTTGCGAGAGTTTTTGCGCAATAACCGACGATGCCTCGTCGTAGAGGGTTGGCTTGTCGTACTTGTCTGAAGTAAGTCCCAAAATGATAATGGGGGCGTCCGCGGGATTTACCTTGCGATAAGTCGGGTTGGCGGGAAGGTTCGCCGGCAAGTAAGTCCGCGCGGCGTTGATGGCTGCCTCCACATCTCGCGCCGCGCCGTCAATGTCGCGGCTCAGGTCGAACTGCAGCGTGATTGAGGTGCTGCCCAGCGAACTGGATGAGGTCATCTCGGTTACGCCAGCGATGTGGCTAAACTGGCGCTCTAAAGGTGTTGCGACGGAGGAGGCCAGGATGTCGGGGCTGCCGCCGGGCAAGCTGGCCGAGACCGAGATGGTGGGAAAGTCGACCTGTGGCAAAGGAGAAACTGGGAGAACATTAAATGCGATGGCTCCGACAAGCGTGATGCCAGCCGTGAGCAGGGTGGTAGCTACCGGCCGGCGTATGAATAGCGAAGAGATATTCACATTCCCTCCACCGGTTCTGGCTGGCCGCCAGGGTGGATAGTCTTCGGCGCACGGCTGAAGCGATGGCCGATGCGATCAAAAAAGATATAGATAACTGGCGTGGTGTAGAGCGTCAGCACTTGGCTCAGCAGCAAGCCGCCCACCATGGCGATGCCCAGAGGGCGCCGCAGCTCCGAGCCCATGCCTTGGCCCACTGCCAGTGGAATGCCCGCCAGCAACGCCGCCATGGTGGTCATCATGATAGGACGGAAGCGCAGGAGGCAGGCATCATAGATCGCGTCGGTTGCGCTCTTCCCGTGCTCCCGTTCACCCTCCATCGCAAAGTCAACCATCATAATGCCGTTTTTCTTGACAATGCCGATCAGCAGAATGATGCCGATAATGGCAACGACACTGAGGTCCTGTTTGAAAATGATAAGGGCCAGCAATGCTCCCACGCCGGCCGAAGGCAGCGTAGAGAGAATGGTGATGGGGTGAATGAAACTCTCGTAAAGGACACCGAGCACGATATAAACCGCGGCCAGCGCGGCAAGAATCAGCAGGCCCTCATTGGCGAGCGAACCCTGAAATGAAGCCGCGGTGCCTTGAAAACCATACTGAACGCTAACCGGCATGTTCAGATTCTTCTGAACCTTTTCGATGGCCGTGATGGCGCCTCCCAGCGCGGCGCCAGGAGCGAGATTGAACGACACGGTCACGGCTGGAAACTGTCCCTGGTGATTGATGGAGAGCGGCTTGATCGCTTTCTCAAGATGCGTAAATGCACTGAGGGGCACGGCGTTGGAAGCCGCGATAGTCGTGACGGTATTCGCGACTGAAGACGTGCTGCTCGCGCCCACGCCGGAGTTAATGGCGTTCGAAGGCGCACTGAGCGCCGTCGAGGAAGGCGTGAATTTCACTGAGGTAGTCGTCGCATTCGAGCCGGCCGATAAGGATCCCGAAGATGCAAAGGACGAGGAAGCCCCTGGCCCGGAACCTCCCGCGGAAGTGTTGGTCTGGATATACAAATCCTGGAGTTTGCCGGGGCCTTGCTGAGAGCCTGGAGCAGTTTCCAGAATCACGTGATACTGGTTCAACTGCGTGTACATGGTGCTGATCTGACGCTGGCCATAAGCGTCATAGAGGGTGCTGTCGATGGTGGACGGCGCAATGCCGAACCGCGATGCGGTGACGCGATCGATGACCAGCGATGCGGCTAGGCCTCCGGTTTGCTGATCGGTGGCCACATCGGCCAGTTGCGGCAACTGCTTCATCTTGTCGACCAGGCGGCCAGTCCACAGGTTCAACTCGTCCGCATTGGGATCTTCCAGAGTGTACTGGTACTGGGTGCGGCTCACGCGGTCGTCCACCGTAATGTTCTGCACCGGCTGCATATAAAGCACGATGCCATCGACCTGTTTGAGGTTCGTCTGCAGTCTGCGGATCACGTCGGAAGCACTGATCTTGCGCACATTCAGAGGCTTCAGGTTAATCGACATTCTCCCGCTATTCAGCGTGGTGTTGGTCCCGTCCGCACCGATGAACGAGGAGAGGCTGTCAACCGCCGGATCCTGAAGAATGACCTTCGCCAGTTGCTGCTGCTTTTGGGTCATGGCCGCGAAGGAAATGGTCTCCGGCGCCTGCGAGATGCCTTGGATCACGCCTGTATCCTGCGTAGGGAAGAAGCCCTTGGGGATGACGATGTAGAGAACAATAGTTAGCACCAGGGTCGCGGCGGCTACCAGCAACGTGATGGTCTGGTAACCCAGGACAAACTTGAGCGTGCGGCCGTAAAACGCGATCATGCCGTCGAAGACACGTTCGGAAGCCTTGAAGATGCGGCCTTGCTGTTCTTTGGGGGGAGTGTGGCGCAGAATGCGCGAGCACATCATGGGCGTCAGCGTCAGGGAAACTACGGCGGACAGAATGATGGTGACGGCCAGGGTAACCGCGAATTCGCGAAAGAGGCGGCCGACAACATCGCCCATGAAAAGCAGCGGAATCAGCACGGCAATCAGTGAGACGGTGAGAGAGATGATGGTAAAGCCAATCTGTTCCGCGCCCTTCATTGCCGCCTGCATCGGCGAGTCCCCGGCCTCGATATAGCGCGTGATGTTCTCAATCATCACGATCGCGTCATCGACCACAAAGCCGGTGGAGATGGTAAGTGCCATCAGCGAAAGGTTGTCCAGGCTATAGCCCAGCGCATACATGGCGCCGAAGGTGCCCACCAACGAAACCGGCACGGCAATGCTGGGGATAATGGTGGCATAAACATTGCGCAGAAAGAGAAAAATAACCATCACCACCAGGGCAACGGTCAACATCAGCTCGAACTCGACGTCAGAGACCGAGGCCTCAATGGCTGTGGTGAGATCGGTGAGCGGCGTAACCTTGATGGATGCCGGCAGGTTCACCTCCAACTGGGGGAGAATCGCCTTGATGGCCTTCACCACGCTGATGGTATTGGCGCCGGGTTGCCTCTGAATGTTGAGGATCACAGCCGGGGTCTGGTTCATCCACGCCGCCTGCTTGTTGTTCTCGATGCCGTCCACCACCTGCGCAACGTCATCGAGCATGATGGGCGCGCCATGGCGGTAGGCAACCACAACCTTTCGATAGTCTGCGCTAGTCACCAACTGATCGTTGGCATTGATCTGGTAGTCCTGGTGAGGCCCATCGAAGTTACCCTTGGCCTGATTGACGCTGGTCGTGGTGAGCGCTGTGCGCAGATCCTCGAGGTTGAGGCCGTAGGAAGACAGCGCCATCGGATTGGCCTGAATGCGCACCGCCGGCTTTTGCCCGCCGCTGATGCTCACCAGCCCGACGCCGCTCAACTGCGAAAGCTTGGGCGCCAGCCGTGTGTCGACAAGATCCTCCACCTGCGACAGCGGCATGGAGTTGGAGGTGATGGCGAGCGTTAAAACGGGAGCATCGGCCGGATTTGTCTTGCTATAAACCGGCGGAGAGGGAAGATTCGAGGGCAGAAGGCTCTGCGAAGCGTTAATTGCGGATTGAACCTCTTCTTCCGCGATGTCGATGTTCAAGGCGAGGCCGAATTGGAGCACGATGACAGACGATCCGCCGGAACTGATTGAGGTCATCTGGCTCAGCCCCTGCAGTTGGCCGAATTGCCGCTCCAAAGGCGCAGTTACGGTAGTCGCCATCACATCCGGGCTGGCGCCTGGATAAAAGGTCAGTACCTGGATGGTGGGATAATCTACCTCCGGCAAGGCAGAAACCGGCAATTGAGTATACGCAACGATACCCACCAGCAGGATTGCGGCGATCAACAGCGCAGTAGCAACGGGGCGCTGAATGAAGGGCTTGGAGGGATTCACGGAGTATTGCCCTCGGCTGCATTTGCCGGAGGCGCATGCTTTGCCGCAACCACGGGGCTCCCCTCCTGCAGCTTGTCGAAGCTGCTGGAGGCCACGACCTCGCCGGGGTTGATTCCTTCCACTTCTGTCATGCCGCCGTCGGCAACCCCCGTCTTGATGTTGCGCACGGTCGCCTTCCCGTTTGCAATCACATAGAGGAACGCGACCTGCCCATTATGTTGGACTGCCCCGGTGGGAACCAGCGTAACGCCCTCGAGCGTGTTAACCAGCAATCTGGTGTTCACAAACTGGTTCGGGTACAAAGCGCCGTTCTTGTTATCAAAGAGGGCGCGCAACTTGACCGTTCCTGTCGTGGTGTCGATCTGGTTGTCAATGCTCTGCAACTTGCCTGATGCGATCTTGGCGGTCTGGGCGCGATCCCATGCCTCGACGGGCAGCGTATGCATCTGCCGCATCCGCGCTTGCACCTGTCCCAGGCTGTCCTCCGCAAGTGTGAATACCACGGTAGTAGGCTGAACCTGCGTAATGACCGCCAGCACGGTGGCTCCCGTTGCCTGCACCACGTTTCCGGGGTCCACCAGGCGAAGACCAACCCGGCCCGCAATAGGCGCGGTAATATGGCAGAAGCTGAGCTGGACCTGGTCGTAATTCACCGTGCCCTGATCGTTTTTGACCGTGCCCTGGTCCTGCAACACGATCTTCTCCTGATCGTCGAGCAACTGCTTTGGGATCCCGTTGCGCGCCCACGCCGCGCGATAGCGGTCCAGGTCCATCCGGGCCTGCGCCAGCACATTTGTGTCGTGTTCCAATGCCCCCTCGGCCTGCATCAGTTGCGCCCGGTAGGGTCGCGGATCGATGTCGATCAGCGCCTCGCCTTTGCGCACCAGTTGCCCTTCGCTGTAATGCACTGCGGTCAGCACTCCGCTTGCCTGCGCGGTAATGGAGGCGGTGTAGACCGGAGTCACGGTGCCAATTGCTCCGAGATAGACGCCGATGTTCCCCTTCGCGGCGGTGGCCACAGTGACACTCACGGAAGGCTTTGCACTGGCCAAGGCACGCCTGGCAGCCGCTGCCTTGGCGTTGTTGTTGTGGATGATCGCAAAGACGATCCCGCCCAAAAGCAGCAGAAGAATCAAGCCTGTCCAAAGAATCCAGCGCTGGCGATACCACGAAGGGGGAGGGGACAACTGATGGCCAGCACCAATGTGGTGCATATCCGATTTATCATCGACTTCAGGCATCCAGGGCTCCGCGCCAACGCATAGCTGGCTATGTGCTGTTCGCAGCTTAACTCAATTCCGGGACATTTGTGTGCTCTTTTTTGCTCACTCTTGGAACGCCTGCATGAGCCCGCGCTTGAATTCCAAGTGCGACATTTCTGAAAGGGATAATGCTGCATGGGGAAAGCCTGCCGGCATTTGCCTTTTGAAGAACGAGCATTGCTTCAGAGGCAATTGGTGTTGGGTCGAGGCCGGTGCCTGCCCGCCTGTGTGCAGGCTCGTGCTCAGCCAGTGCGAACCTTTGCCGTTCATCCTTGCCGGCGCATGCTGAACGCATTTGGATTATTTAGGAGATACGGAGATGAGCGAAAATCGGGATCTTTACCACATCCAGGATTGCTCCGAATGCGATTGCCGCTGCGAACTCGCTAGCGATGACCGCGATGGGCAATGGCGCCATTGCGATTCCCAGCGCCGCGAGGGTTGAGATGATCAGAATGTCAGCCACTGAGGAAAGCACAAGCCAAATGCTGGGACGCAGTCCCCAGAGATGCTGGCGTCCGCGAATCACGTAGGTCGTGGCCTGGCTGCCAAACACAATGCCGACCACGGAGAGGGTTTGCAGTGCCTCTATGCCAAGATGCAACTGAAATTTGCCCACTGCCAGGAGCGCCGTGGAGAACGCAAGGAAGCAGATTCCGACGAACACTCCTGCGCTCGTGATTCGACCGATTTGCCAGGAGTTCGGCATCGCTGATGGCCGTACTCTGTCGGTGGTCAGTGACATGGCAAGGAAGTCGCCCGTGATCATCACAATGACTATGAGCATGGGTGTCAATACCGCGTGCCCCGTCATGACCAGACCAACCGCCAGCAGGAGCACCTGGAATATCTTCTTCTGAACTGAGTTGAGCGTATAAGTGAGGATGCGCTGAAATGTGACTCTGCCTTCTTTGACCGCAGACACAATGCCACCCAGGCCGGCTTCGGTTAGAACAACGCCTGCCGCCGATTTGGCTACATCGGTCGCGGTCGAGACAGCGATGCCGATCTGCGCCTGGCGAAGCGCAGGCGCGTCATTCGCTCCATCCCCGCACATTCCAACTGTATGCCCACTCTTCTGAAATGCTTTGACGAGATCATACTTGCCTTCCGGAAGAACGCCTGCGAAGACCGAGAAATCTTCCGGTTTGATACTTTCTGGCAAGTTACCGGCCGGACAGACTGCGCCCTTCAACCCTACCGCGTGAGCGACGATGGCGGCCGTGGCCGGAGCGTCCCCGGTCACCATGACTGTTCGCACTCCAAGACTGTTCAGTTCCGAGATAAGAGAGAGCGAGTCCGTCCGCGGCGGATCGCTGAGGGCAATTAATCCAATGATCTGGGCGGATGCCGCAGTTCCCGAGCTAACTGCCAAAACCCTGAAGCCTTGCTTCTCGAGTTCCTCGACGATGGCGGCTGCTGCGGGAGACGGAGCGGTGAGAGCGACGACCGTAGTGAACGCGCCTTTGATGATTCGTTCCGAACCACCCTTGGGATCTGTCGCGGTCGCTTCCGAGGTCTTCCTCCCCGGATCGAACGGAACAAAGGCGGTCAACTTTGGCAAGCCGGAAGCCGGCCTGTGCGATGCGGCAAGGCGAATTGCCGCATCGACTGGATCCTGGCCTCCTTCGGAGCTTGCCAGTGCTGCCATCCCGAGAACGTGTGCTGCGTCGAAGCCCGGTAATGGGCGAACGCTGGTTACAGAAAGTTCATTTTGGGTCAGAGTTCCGGTCTTGTCCGAGCATAAGACATCGATCGATGCGGCTTCGTCTACAGCAGAAAGCCGTGTTGGCAACACGCCCAGCTTCGCCAGAGCACGAGCTCCGACTGCCGCAGCAAGAGTGAATGTTGCCGGCAATGCCACGGGGATAATGGCAAGGACCGATGTCAACAGTAGTGGAACGATTTCGCTCCATGGCATCGCATGGGTGTATGCATACATCCACATCGCAAGGATTACGAAACTATTGAAGATCGCCAGGTTGCGCACGATTTTGAGCACGGCCTTCTGCTGAGTGCTCACCACGTGCGCAGTGCGAACGAGTTCCGCGGTGCGGCCGAATTTGGTGCGTAGGCCCGTAGCCGTTACGATGGCGGTTGCCTCGCCGCGCCGGACAAGCGCCCCGGCATAAGTGTCCACGCCCAGACCGGCTTCAATGGGCAAAGACTCGCCTGTGAGCATCGACTGATCGAGTTCCACCTCTCCGCCGGTCAGATGCACGTCGGCAGCGACCACGCTGCCAAGCGATAACTTAATCAGGTCGCCATATACCAACTCCACCGCCGGCACAGTCTTCCATTCGCCGTCTCGCTCGACTGAGGCATTGAGTGCCAGGCGGGACTTCAGAGCGGCAAGGGTGGCCTGGGCCCGGCTCTCCTGGAAGTAGGCAAGCGCCGCGTTGAATACGAGCAGGGCCGCAATGACAACAGCTTCGTAATACTTATGCAGGACGATCTCCAGCACGATGGAAGCTTCGAGCAGCCAAGGCACCGGTGCCCAGAATTTGTTCAATGCATTGCGCAGTGGATGAGCCGATGTGTCCGGCATTGCATTGGGACCGTCTCTTTCGAGACGGGCTCGCGCCTCATCGCTCGTGAGCCCCTTCGCGGCGATCCTATGATCCGGTAACGCAGGAGCAACGGCATGGTTCATATGTGTCATCAGAGGTCTGTACTGATGCTTTCACTGTCAATACTCTCGAAGGCGCCGAACTCCGAAGCGCATTCCTTGGGACTCTTCCCGGCCTTGGGCTTTTCCGAGTGAAGAAGCAAGATGGGGCACTGCACAAGCTTCACGACCTTCTCGGCAATCGAACCGAAGACCTGCGGATGCCACCCGGAGAGGCCATGAGTGGAGATCACGACCATGTCGATATGCTCGCGCTCTATCACGATCATGATGTTTTCCACTATGTCATTGTCGGTTTCAACGCTGAAACGAGAAGAGACTCCTCTGAAGGCAAGAACCGCCTGGCACTCGATCAGGCGCTGCTCCGCATGAGTTCTTGCCTCCTGCAGAAACGCCTCTTCGGGAGCAAAATCGCGGAAGGTTGTGGTCGGAAAGGCTGGAATAACATGAACCAGATAGAGTTCAGCGTGAAAATGCCGAGCAAGATTCGTGGCCATCTCAAATGCCGTTCTGGACGATGCGCTAAAGTCAATGGGAAGAAGAATTCTTGTGGGAATGGATGGAAAAGCAGGAACTTCTGTCATGACGCACTCCTCGGAGAATCCTCCGCGAAACTAGAGGTTCATTGTAGGGCGTCATAACAGTGAAGACTGTGTTCTTTGAGCACCTGCTTCATGTACCCGATTGCTCAACACTTCAAAGCCTGAAGTGGAATACTTACTTTGTAAGTTGTGCCGCTGCGTCAGCATCCTGGATAGATTTTCCGAAGGCGTGACAAGATTGGCGCTGGCTTGCGGAAGATTATCGATGTGCAAACCGAACTCCAGGTCCACAGACGGAATATGCCGAGTCGCGGATGCTCGCCGTAGAGATGCGCTTCTTCTCTCCCTGGAGCGCACAATTAAAGGCTCGGGAGCACGCTATAGGATTCCTGCTTAGCCAAGGAGAATGCTCTTGCAACTCTGGAAGTCGTTTCTGATAGCCTTCAGTGTACTTTTGCCGCTGATCAATCCGCTCGGGTCGGCTCTGGTATTTCTCGGGCTAGCCGGTGAAGCGCCCCCGGAAGTCTATCGCTCATTGGCGCGCAGAATCGCCATTAATAACATCATCTTTCTTGCGATTATCGAGGTATTGGGCGCGGCCATTCTCAATTTCTTCGGTATATCCCTGCCCATAGTCCAGCTTTCGGGCGGCATTGTCATCGCGGCGATGGGATGGTCTGTATTGAACGAAAGGGACGCACGCGCGGTTTGCAGAAACAAGCAGGAGGAGACCGAGGTACGCGACGAGACCAGATCACGCTTCCTTGCACAGGACGCCTTCTATCCATTCACCTTTCCCGTGACCTCCGGTCCTGGCACACTAGTCGCGTTGCTGACACTCACCGCCCACATCTCGGATCGAGTTATCTCAAAGGATATTCTGGCCCATGTCGGAGTATTTCTTGCCGTGGTCGTTCTCAGCGTGCTCGTCTATTTCTGTTATGCATACGCGCCGAAGATCACCAAGGTCATTTCGCCATCGACAGCGCATGGCATCCTGCGCGTGGTTGCATTCATTCTGCTGTGCATTGGGGTCCAGATCGCATGGAATGGTCTAGCTGAGTTGCTTGCCACGGTAGTCCGGCCCTGATTCTGAGCAGCGTGAGCGAAAGAGAGCAGAAGATCTTTTAGCGCGAATAGTTTAATCTTGCCTCGTACTATTATGTCATAAGGTAGATTCTTTTATCTCGATTATTCTGGCACTTGCGACCTTGGGGCGGTGCGTTGAAGGCAATGAGCCGCCAACTCCAGGATTTCTCCCGCCAAGCGGAACGGCTGCAAGCCTGTCTGCGCGATCTGACCCAGGCTGCCGGGCATACTGATCGCGTGGTCCCCATCGAGAACTACACCAGGGGCCTCATGCTGCCGATCGAGCGCATGAGCGTGGAACCGATGGCGGCGCGCCTGGCTCTCGGCTACGTGCGTCCTATCTGCCAGTTGTTGCATTACGTCGTGGCCGATGCAGCCTGAAGCGATGATGCGCTTTTGAGGCAGGTGCGCAGCCAGGTGCTGCCCTCCATGATGCCTGAAATGACTTTTTCAGGATCGACTAAATACCCATCTTGCTCAAATTGGAGGCATAATGAGGCCTACGCTGGACTATCCGCACATCGGCGATGTGGCGCAGCGGTACCATCCTTACATTCAAATAGCTGTTCAATATTGCTCAGAATCTAAAAAATGCCATTACTGAAGTTTGTCGAATGTTGAGCAATATGGCACCGACCTGTCAGCTTGCTGTGCTATATATATCTGACCACGTAGTGTTGATATTCCACGTCGGGCCGACAGGGCGATGAGCTCTGGACACCGTGTTACCGCAAATAAATGAGAGGGTACAAATGCGCAGTTACAAGTCTGGTATTACATGCTTACTGGCGGCTTTATTGGTCTTTTTCATCGCCGGATGCGGTCAAGAGACAGTAACCGTCCCAGGCGTGGTGTCAGTAACCCCCGCTCAGGGCGCTACCGGTGTCATCATCAACACGACTGTCACCGCGACCTTCAACATGGCGATGAACCCAGCCTCGATTACCGCCCCCGGAACCTTTACGGTGACAGGGCCAGGCGGGACTGCCGTGGCTGGATCCGTGACATACAGCGGTTTGACTGCGACGTTTACGCCGAGTGCCTTTCTCGCCTACGGAACCACCTACACGGCTACGATCACCACTGGGGCCGCAACCCCCGGCGGCGCTGAGTTGATTAGCAACTACGTGTGGACTTTTACCTCGTTTACCGTGCCGCCAGCGCTTACCCCGGCGCCGACGGTCACTTCAACCAACCCTGTAACTTTGCCTGAGAACGTGAACGTGCCCCTCAATCAGGTAGTCAGCGCTACGTTCAGTGAGCCGATGAACGCTCTTTCGATCACCGGCACGACAAACTTTACGCTGATGGATCAGACCACCTCTACTCTCGTGGGCGGCCAGGTTGAATACGCGCCAAGTGGAAATGCGCTGGTGTTCCAGCCGTCAGTGAGCCTGGCGAACGGCGACACGTTTCTAGCCACGATCACCACCGGGGTTGAGAGCCAGGCTGACGTTGCCATGGCCAGCCCCTATAGCTGGACCTTCAAGACCGTCGCCGGGAGCTTCGTTCAGCCGGAGTTGGTTAAGACCATCCCGGCCAACCTGGCTACAGGCGTGCCTCTGAATCAGGCCATCAGCGCAACCTTCACCGAGGCGATGAATCCACTGACCCTCAATACGGCAACCTTCCTGCTTTATCAGGGTTCGTCCCTGACCGGAACGCCGATCCAGGCAACGATCACCTATGATCCGGTCAACTTCATTGCCACTCTCAAGCCCACGGCACTGCTCACAGCCAACACCGCCTATATCGTAACGGTGACCACCGGAGCAACGGACATGGAAGGCAATCCGCTGCTGGGGAACAGCATAGCGAATCCCTGGACCTTTAACACCGGTACGGGAGTGATTGCGCCGCCAGTCGTCCTTGGGCCTACCATCTTGCCGTTTGGCGGCTTTGGCGGCGGCGCCGGGATGACCAACCAGGGAATCCACACGGTTATCAATGGAAATATCGGGACCACGGGCGCCTCGACCACGATGACCGGATTCCACGATACCAGCCTTCCGATCGTTGGTGCCGTATGGCCATGCACATATACGGAAACGACACTCAATATAGGACAAGTGAATGGAGCCATTGACACCGCTCCGCCGCCTCCTACCGTTGAGTGCCCCGATGAAGGAACCGCGACTACGATGGCCATCGCCACCGAGGCTGCGTTGGAAGCTCGAACCGCTTACAACACGCTTCAAGGCCTCCCCTCAACCGGCGTTCTGGCAGGCGAGTTGGGCGGTAAAACCATTTACCCCGGCGTCTACACAAACTCAAGCACAGTTGGCATAACGAATGGGGATCTTACTCTCGACGCTCAGGGGAATCCCAATGCCTACTGGGTCTTCCAGATCGGATCATCTCTCACCGTAGGCTTGGCGGGACAACCTCGAAATGTCATCCTGGCCAACGGCGCCAAGGCCAGCAACGTCTTCTGGGCGGTCGGAAGCGGCGCGACCATCAACGGTGCGGGAGGCGGGACGTTCGAGGGAACCGTCATCTCTCAAGCGGGGATCTCGGTTTCAACTGCCGGAGTTGCCACGATAACGACGATCAACGGCAGACTGATTGCTTTGACTGCGTCGACCACGCTGGTGAACACCGTCATCAACACTCCAGCTCCGTAGGGCCTTGACTGAGACCGCCCCGCGGGGCGGTCTCAACTAAGTCCAGTGAATACGGGGTTTGTCCTGTTCTTCTCGTGTCGAGCTAACCCGGCGCCGAGATGATTGATGATCGCGATATCCAGCTCGGGAGGCAACGATGAGCTTGAATATAAGAATAATTGCCACAGCGGCATTTGCTGTTTTGCTGACGTCTACGCTCTTACTCCATGCAGAAGAAGCAGCCCAGTCCTCAGCCAGCGCCGGGCAGGCTGTTCCGATGTCGCCAGGCTCGACGACGGAGACAGCCGTGCCGTATTCGGGAAGGCTGAACATCGGCGTTCCCCGCTACGAGCTGTTTCTGGGATACTCCTATCTGCGCGCCGTGCCGACGCTGGCCGACGGAAACCGGCTGGTGTGGATGAATGGCGGCAGTACTTCCCTCGCTTTCAACCTCAACCGCTATCTGGGAATCGTTGGCGACTTTGGCGCCTACACGAACTCGGAGATTCGATTTCAGGGCGCGTATGGGGATACCATTGACGTGGACAATGCCAACGTGGGCGCCCTGAGCTATCTCTTCGGACCGCGTCTTTCCTTCCGGAACCACAGCAGATTCACTCCTTTTGCCCAGGCTTTGTTTGGAGGCGTCCACGCCAATAAAGTGTCACTCTCCAAATGCACATTCAGCTGCACGCTCCTGCCCGACGAGAACGCGTTTGCCATGACCGCTGGTGGCGGCTTGGACATCAAGGTGCAGCGTCATCTTGCCATTCGCCTCATTCAAGCCGAATACCTGATGACCAGATTCCAGGATTACTCCAGCGGAACGACTTCGTCGCAGAATGATATGCGCCTATCTTCCGGCATCGTCTTCCGCTTCGGCGGAGAGCCGTATGTAGCCCCGCTGCCGCCCGTGACGTATTTCTGCTCAGTCAACCCGAAAACTGTATACCCCGGAGAACCGATTGCAGTCTCAGGCACGGCTCTGAATCTGGACCCCGCAAAAACGGCAGCTTACACATGGCAAGTGGATGGCGGAACGGTGACTGGGATCTCAAGCACCGCGAAGATCGACACGACGAATCTCGCTTCCGGCGCCTACACGCTTAAATGCCATGTATCCGAGGGCGACAAACCGGACGAGAATGCGGATGCCACGGCTCCCTATGTCGTAAAGGCGTTTGAGCCGCCGACCGTCAGTTGCTCGGCCAGCCCCAGCATTATCAACACGGGCGACAAGAGCGTGATTACCGCTGCAGGCGTAAGCCCGCAGAACCGCCCGCTGACTTACAGCTACTCGGCTGCGTCCGGGACCATCAGCGGCGCCGGCGCCTCGGCCACCTTCGATTCGACGGGCGCTCCGGCCGCCGCTGTAGGCATAACCTGCAACGTAACGGACGACAAGGGCCAGACGGCAACCGCCAGCACCAACGTGACCGTCACGGTCCCCGCAGAGGTGAGGCAACTCGAGACTCGCCTGGCACTGCACAGTATATTTTTCCAGACGGATGAGCCCCGGATCGAAAATCCCAATGGCGGCCTGGTGGTCAGCCAGGAGGGAACTCTGGCCACCCTCGCGAAGGACTTCAAGAGGTACCTCGAATTAAAACCGGATGCCCACCTGACCCTGACAGGACACGCGGATGTGCGCGGATCAGTCGAGTACAACCAGGCGCTTTCCGAACGCCGTGTCGTGCGCACAAAACTCTTCCTGGTTGAACAGGGTGTTCCCGAAGCTAAGATTGAGACGCTTGGTCTTGGTAAGGAGGATGATCTTACCGCTGCCCAGGTGGAAGAGGCGGTTAAACAGGATCCTGAGTTGAGCGCCACGGGGCGGGAGAAACTTATCCACGAACTTCCCGTCATTGTCCTGGCTAAAAACCGCCGTGTAGACGTCACCCTGAGCACCACGGGCCAACAATCGGTGCGCCGCTATCCGTTCAACGCTGCCGATGCCTTGATTCTTCTCGACAGAAGAAATCTAAAGCAGGGCAAGAAGACCGCGCCCGTAAAATAGTAGCCACTTAAACCGCCGGAGCAGGCCTGCTGGTCTGCTCCGGTGGTAAAGACGAATGTCGCCCTAGCCCGGATTATGCGTGAAAGCTTGAGAAGGCGAAAGCATTTTGTGCTACAAACATATTGACTGGACAGTGTTTGAGGCACTGAGAAAGGCTTTCGCTTGAGCGATTCTACCGCGACTCAGTGTTTATTGTTTACCGATTTGCAGAAGAAGCCTGTGGTGTTGTCTTTTGACCAGCGGCAGGGTTCCAGCGATGGTGGCGCGGTGCTGTTGCAGGCCGCCAACCAGCGCTATGAGTCGATGGCGTCTTGTCTCCGCGACGAACGTCAGGCGGGCAAGGTCGAGCATACTCTGATCGAGTTGCTGGGGCAGCGCATTCATGGCCTGGCATGCGGCTATCCCGATGCCAACGATGCGGTGCGGCTGGAAAGCGATCCGGTCCACAAGCTTCTTGGCGCCATGCTCGCCGCGCGACCATCGATCTTGACCCGACCGACGATGCGACGCACGGCGCACAGCAGTTGTCGTTCTTCAACGCGCACTACGACAACTGGTGTTATTTACCGGTGATGGGCCTCGTCAGCTTCGACGGCGAGCCGGATCAGTATCTGCGCGCAGCGGTTCTCCACCCCACGGACGAAGACCTGTCCGTGGGGCCCCGGTTTTGCGGCCGGGCAATGTGGCGGCCACGGCGGGTGCGGTGGGCGTGCTGCGGCGGCTGATGAAGCTGATTCGCGCATCGTTCCCAAAGGCGCAAATCCGCACCGCTTTTGGAACGATCATCGAAGCAGCCGTAATGCAGGACCTTTTGACCGACAACCCCGTCCGGAAGACACGCTTGCCGCGACGTGGCCCGGTTGCAGAAAAGCCTGCCATTGCGCCGGAAACGCTCTCGGCTTTAATTGAGAAGCTGGCTGAACCCTCCTGCTCGATTGCTTCTTTACTGGTAATGACGGGTCTGCGCATCGGCGAACTGCTGGCCCTTCGCTGGCAGGACGTGGATTTGCAGAAAGGGGCTCTGTCGGTTCGCCAAACGGTCTATGAAGGCCATTTCGATGAACCGAAAAGCAAGCGGAGCAAACGCTGCATTCCTCTCGGCCCGAAATGTGTTGGGATATTTGCAGCTCTGAAGCCCACCGAAGCGGTTCCCGCTGCTTTGGTGTTCTCGGCCCGGAATGGCTCTCCGCTCAGTCGGCGCAATCTGCTTAATCGCCAGCTCAAGCCCGCGTGCGAGGCGCTCAAATTGACCGGCGTCCACTGGCACTGGTTCCGGCACGCAAATGCAACGCTGCTTGACTCGGTAGGGGCACCTCTCGGCACCACCCAAGCGCTGCTTGGGCACTCGTCTGCGGAAATCACCTGCGAGACATACATTCACTCGGTCCCGGCAGACGCACGTCGCGCAGTGGAAGACGTGGAAAAGCTATTTGGACCCAAATGGACCCAAGTTCCGGAATTTCCAGAACTGGCAAGTACGCTAATTAACTGATATTGCGGGATTTAATGGTCGGGGAGAGAGGATTTGAACCTCCGACCCCCTGGTCCCGAACCAGGTGCTCTACCAGGCTGAGCCACTCCCCGAACTTGGGTTGCAGGAGCGCATCTTGGGGGCGGCCTGGCGCATTTGACCCCTTGATTACGCTTGAACCAGTGTAGCAGAAACCTCGGCGCTTGCGGCGCCGAGGCCACGCTTCAGTTTCTATAGGAATTAAGCCTCTAGAGCATTTCCACTTCACATATTGCCACTGAGGCTGCTGAAAAGGGGCTTATTCCCCAAGAGAAAGCCACTTTACGCGATTTTCAAAACTCCACATGAACTGGAGAACCGATCTATGGACGCTGGCCTGAGGGGACGCTGGTCCGAAGAATGCCAGCAGGAAGATTTTGGTGATGTAGCGAAGCGTTAAATGGCGCAGCCTCGCATGGGATACAAGAAAGCGGCGTCTCACAATACAATCGATCCGGCTCCAAGGGACTGCAACCCGCGATGGGAAGGTGAACTGATCGGAAGATCAACTTCTGGCGCCCTGGCAAACCGGCAGGCAATGCTATCGCCGAATCGTTCAAGGGAATCTTCCGTGGCGAGCGCCTGAAATTCACCGGTTCATGACGCTGGCGCAGAACTTCGGGCAGGCCAAATAGAACCCCGTGTCAGGCCCTCTCGAGGCGGCGAGTCCCGCGGCTGTTCTGGTTCTGCCTGTTATCATACAAGTAACCTGGATGCCTCCCATGAAAAAACTACTCGCATTGAACCGCGGTGAAATTGCCATCCGCATTTTGCGCGCCGCCAACGAGCTTGGCCTGTGTACGGTCGCCATTTACTCCCGCGAGGACCGTGTCGCCCTCCACCGCTTCAAGGCCGACGAGGCCTATCTGATCGGCGAAGGCAAGGGGCCGGTGGAGGCGTACCTCGACATCGAGGGCATCGTGGCGCTGGCCAAGGAAAAGGGCGTGGACGCCATTCACCCCGGCTATGGCTTTCTCTCGGAAAACCCCGAGCTGCCGCGGGCTTGCGAGCGGGCCGGCATCAGCTTTATCGGCCCCAGCGCCGAACTGCTCGATTTACTGGGCGACAAGACCGCCGCGCGCCGCCTGGCAATCAAGGCTGGCATTCCCGTTGTGCCCGGCACGGAGGAGCCCGTCAGCGACCCTGAACAGGCGAAGAAGATTGCCGCCGAGATTGGTTTTCCGCTGATCATCAAGGCGGCCTTCGGCGGCGGCGGCCGCGGTATGCGCGTGGTCGACAGGCCCGAGGATTTTATTGAAAAGCTGGAAGAGGCCCGGCAAGAGGCCGCGGCCAGCTTCGGCAACGGCGCCGTCTTCCTGGAGCGGTTCGTGCGCCGCGCCCGCCACATTGAAGTCCAGATTCTGGGCGACCGCCACGGGAATGTGATTCATCTTTATGAGCGCGACTGCTCCGTGCAGCGCCGCCATCAGAAGGTGGTCGAGGTCGCGCCCGCCGTCGCGCTGGATCCATCAATCCGCGCCGCCCTGGCCGAGGCCGCGGTCAAGCTGGCCCGCTACGCCAACTTCTACAGCGCCGGCACCGTCGAATTCCTGGTGGACGCCGACTCCGGCGAGTGGTTCTTCATCGAGGTCAACCCGCGTATCCAGGTCGAGCACACCGTCACCGAGATGGTGACCGGCATCGATCTGGTGCGCGCTCAGATTCAGGTGGCGCAGGGCCTGGAACTGCACGGGCCGGAGATGAACCTGCCGCCGCAGGACAAGGTGCCGCTCTACGGCTACGCGCTGCAATGCCGCGTGACGACCGAGGACGCGGCCAACAACTTCACGCCGGATTATGGCAAGATCTCCACCTATCGTTCGCCGGCGGGCTTCGGCATTCGCCTGGACGCCGGCTCGGCCTATAACGGCGCCGTGATTACCCCTTATTATGATTCCCTGCTCGTCAAGACAACTGCCTGGGGCAGCGACTTCCAGCAGGCCTGCCAGCGCATGAATCGCGGCCTGCGCGAATTCCGCGTCAGCGGCGTTAAAAGTAACATTCCCTTCCTGGAAAATGTGGTCGGCCACCCGGATTTTCAGGCGGGGCACATCACCACCAGCTGGCTGGAAGAAACGCCGGCCCTGTTCCACTTTGTTCCGCGGCGCGACCGCGCCACCCGCCTGCTGCGTTACGTGGGCGACGTCACGGTGAACGGAAATCCCGCGGTGGAGGGCAAGCCCGTGCCCAAGCGGATGGACCCGGCGCCCATTCCGCCGCACATCGCCGGGGAGCCTCCGCGTGGCACCCGGCAGATTCTGGACGAATCCGGCCCTGAAGGGCTGGCGCGCTGGGTGAACTCGCAGCAGCGCCTGCTGTTGACCGACACCACCTTCCGCGACGCTCATCAGTCGCTCTTGGCCACGCGCGTGCGCACCTACGACATGATGGCGATCTCCAACTTTGTCGCCCATCGGCTGCACAATCTCTTCAGCCTGGAGATGTGGGGCGGCGCCACCTTCGATGTGGCCATGCGCTTTCTGCATGAGGATCCCTTCGCCCGCCTGCGCAGCCTGCGCGCGGCGATTCCGAACATCTGCTTCCAGATGCTCTTGCGCGCCTCGAACGCGGTCGGTTACACGGCCTATCCCGACAATGTGGTCGAGGAGTTCATCAAGGAGTCGGCGGCGCAGGGCATCGACATCTTCCGAATTTTTGATTCGCTGAACTGGCTGCCGAACATGGAGGCCTCCATGGCGGCGGTGCGCAAGACGCGTTCGGTCTGCGAGGCCAGCATCTGCTATACCGGTGACATTCTTGACCCCCGGCGCGACAAGTACTCGCTGCAATACTACGTTCGCAAGGCCAAGGAACTGGAGCGGATGGGCGCGCACATCATCGCCATCAAGGACATGGCCGGCCTCTGCCGCCCCTACGCGGCCGAAAAGCTGGTGAAGGCGCTGCGCGAGGAAATCGGCATTCCCATTCACTTCCACACCCACGACACCAGCGGCGTCAACGCGGCTTCGATCCTGAAGGCCGCCGAAGCCGGCGTGAACATCTCCGACGCGGCCATTGCCTCGATGAGCGGCCAGACCAGCCATCCGAATCTGAACTCTATCGTGGCGGCCCTCGAGCATACCTCGCGCGATACTGAAATCGATCTGGAGGCGGCCAACCTCTACTCCGATTACTGGGAGGCGGTGCGGGGGTACTATGCGCCCTTCGACACCAGCCCCCGCTCGGGCACGGCCGAGGTCTACTTCCACGAGATGCCGGGCGGCCAGTACACCAATCTGAAGCAGCAGGCCGAGGCCATGGGTCTGGGCGCGCGCTGGCATGAGATCACCCGCACCTATGCCGAGGTCAACCTGGCCTTTGGCGACATCGTCAAGGTCACGCCCTCCAGCAAGGTGGTGGGCGATATGGCCATTTTCCTGATCAATCACAACCTGACCATGGCGCAGTTTGAGCGCAAGGAGGCCGACCACGGGCTGACTCTGCCCTCCTCCGTCATCGATATGTTCATGGGCTCTTTGGGCGAGCCCGATGGCGGCTGGCCGGAGCACCTGCAGAAGATCATCCTGCGCGGCGCCACGCCGCAGACCGGCCGCCCCGGCGCCATTCTTCCGGTGATCGATCTGCGCAAGACGGCCCTGCAGGTCGAGAAGAAGATCGGCCGCAAGCCATCGCGCGACGAAGTGCTGAGCTACCTGATGTACCCCGAGGTCTTCCTGAAGTTCGCGCAGAACCGCCTGAACTGGGGCGACGTCGAGGTGCTGCCCACTCCGCAGTTCTACTACGGCATGACCCCCGGCACCGAGATCAATATCGCGCTCGAACCTGGCAAAGTGCTGGTGCTGAAATTCCTCACGATTGGCGAGCCCCATCCCGATGGAACGCGCACGGTGTTCTTCGAGTTGAATGGCCAGCCGCGAGAGGTCATCGTTCGCGACAACAAGCTGAAGGCGAAGACTCCGGCACAGCCGAAGGCCGATCTCAGCCAGCCCGGCCATGTTGGCGCGCCCATGCCCGGCATGATCTCCAGCATTAGCGTGGAACCGGGCCAGGTCATCCGCAAAGGCGATCGCCTGCTGGTCCTGGAGGCCATGAAGATGCAGAGCACCATCTATGCCAACCTTCCCGGCAAGATCAAGCAAATACTCGTGCAGCCGGGCCAGCGCGTGGAGACAAAGGATTTGCTGATCATGATCGAATAGAGCGGTTCTTCAATTCATGCACACTATAAGTGGTTTATTTTTCAATCAGATGAAAATGTGTGTTCTGCGGCTGAACCAGAATGGCGGCGCCACAAGGCAAGGGGACTATTTCTTGAGTTTACCGGCTCCGTGGCCGCCCAGCAGCCCCTCCAACTCTTCCTTGAACTCGCGCACGTCCTTGAAGTCCCGGTAGACGGAGGCGAAGCGGATGTAGGCCACCGTGTCCAGAACCTTCAGCCGCTCCATAATCAGCTCGCCAATCTCGGCGGTCGTCCGCTCACGCTCTGGCGCGTCGGCTAGGAAGGCCTCGGCGGCGTCCACGATCGCCTCCAGATTGCTGGAGGGCACGGGCCGCTTCTCGCAGGCGCGCAACAGGCCGCTCAAGACCTTCTGGCGGTCGAAGCGCTCGCGGCGGCCGTCTTTTTTGACCACCATGTAGGGGATTTCGTCGATTCGCTCGTAGGTCGTGAAGCGGCGATTGCACCGCTCGCACTCCCGCCGCCGCCGGATCGAGTCGGCCTCTTTGCTCTCGCGCGAGTCCACCACCCGATCCTGCCCGAAGCCGCAATAAGGACACTTCATCTTAGGGCGATTCTACGGCATAAAAGGGGCTGGGGACAGGGATAAGGGAAGAGGGTTGCGCGAGAGCCACGCTGGAGCCGGTGGCGAGGGGATTGTAAAGGCGCGGCTGCTCGGGCCTGTTGACGCATCCAAGAGAACAGAACCTTTGCAGGAGGTTGCCTTCATGACCGACCCTTTCAACCTCGAGCGCTTTGTCAGCGCCCAGGACGACGATTTTTCCCAAGTGCTGGCCGAGTTGCACGCCGGGGAAAAGCGCAGCCATTGGATCTGGTTCATCTTCCCGCAGATGAAGGGCCTGGGCCACAGTCCGATGGCCACGCACTACGGCATCGGCTCGCTGAAAGAGGCCGTGGCCTACGCCCACCATCCGCTGCTTGGCCCGCGCCTGGTCCAGTGCACGCAACTGGTCCTCGACGTCGAGGGGCGCACTATTCACCAGATCTTCGGCTCGCCCGACGACCTCAAATTCCGCTCCTCAATGACGCTGTTCGCCCACGCCGTTCCGGAAAACCTGGTCTTCCAGGAGGCGCTGCGGAAGTACTTCAACGGCGAACTCGATCCGCTGACGCTGGCGCTGCTCGGCTAGCAGATTGATCTGCCCGGCTTTAGTGGAGGGTACGGGCTAAACAGGCTGCGGAAAAACTCCTGATTTCACCCTTGGTTTGTTTCCGTAACGAAAAGGTTTGTTCCCGTAACGAAAATTTTCGTCGTTTACCTCTGTTTTGCCCCGGTTTCCTCGCTTCGTTTTGCCCCTGAAGGCCGTTTTTTCGGCCTCTAGAGACACTTCGGCCCTATTGGGCCATGGCTTCAATCGGAATCAATCCCCGCATACGCACTAGGTTATGCGCCACCATGGTCAGCCGATAGAACCAATCCACCCGATCCAGTCCGCGCAGCTTTACCTGGCGCAAAAGCCGTTCCAGCATCCTCAGCGCCGCCTCGCGCTCGGCAATCGTGGCCGCAAGACTCGCCTCAGCCGCCACCACCAAGCCGCTGCGGTTCTCGATCAACGCGTGGCCCTGATAACGGGGAACCGCCTTATCTGCCGTGGCCTTCTTAAACAAACGCGCATCCGGGTCGGTCGTCGACTCCACCTTGTCGCGCAGCAACACCGCGCCGCCGGAGCCGCTGCCCAGACCAGCCGCAGGAGGATCGGACTTCTCCTTGAAGCTGCGCGCCGCCGCCCAAGCCTGAATCAGTGTGCCATCCACGGTGAAGTGCTCCTCGCTCAACAAGTCGTGCTCGCGCGCCTCCACCAGCACTGACTCCAATAACTTCTGACTCGCCGCGCCTTCGATCAAACGTTCGCGATTCTTGGTAAACACTGTCGCGTCCCACACCGGATCGTCTATCTCCAGACCCACGAACCAACGGAAGAGAAGGTTGTAATCCATCTGCTCCATCAACTGCCGCTCCGAGCGGATGGAGTAGAGAATCATCAAAAGCGTGGCCCGCAGCAGCCGCTCGGGGGCGATCGACGGGCGGCCCGTGTCGGAGTAGAGTTTCTCCAACTCGCCATCCATCCGTTCCAGTGCCCGGTCTACCAATGCGCGAATCTGCCGCGCCGGATGGTCCATCGGAATCCGTTGTGCCAAGGTTAAATAGCTGAACATCGCCGTCTGCTTCTGATCATCTCCACGCATACTTACTTGATAAAGCAAATCACAATGAAAAGCTGTGACCACCTGCAGTCAAAGAGTTTTTCCGCAACCTGTAAAGCTCGTACCCTTCAAAACACATAGTTTTTAGACACATTCTTACGCCACCGACGAAAAGTAATCCCTTGCGGCGGCCAGCGTGACGGCGACCTCTTCTTCGCCGTGCGCCGCGCCCAGAAAGGCCGCTTCAAACTGCGAGGGCGGCAGCCAGACGCCTGAAGCCAGCATCGCCCGGTGAAAGCGGCCGAAGGCGGCCGTGTCGCACTGGGCGGCTTGGGCGTAGTTGGTCACCGGCCCCGGATGGGGTCCGGCAGCGAAGAACCAGGTCCACATCGAGCCCACGCGGTTGAGGGTGAGCGCGACGCCGGCGCGGGCGGCCTCTTGGACCACGCCCTCGGTGACGGCCTTGGCGGTGGCTTCAAGCTGGGGGTAAACCTCGGCGGCGTGGGCCTGTAAATAGTCGAGGGTGGCGATGCCGGCGGCCATCGCCAGCGGATTACCGCTGAGAGTTCCAGCCTGGTAGACCGGCCCGAGAGGCGCGAGCAGGTCCATGAAGGCGCGCTTTCCACCGAAGACGCCCACGGGCAGGCCGCCGCCGACAATTTTGCCTAGCGTGACCAAATCGGCGTCGAAGCCGTAGAGTTCCAGAGCTCCGCCGAGGGCCACGCGGAAGCCGGTCATCACCTCATCGACAATGAGCAGTGCTCCTTCGCGCTGGGTGAGGGCGCGCAAACCGGCCAGGAAGCCGGGCGCGGGCGGAATACAGCCGGCGTTGCCGACAATGAGCTCCAGAATTACCGCGGCGATCTGGCCGGGATGGGCGGCAAAGGCGGCTTCGACGGCGGACAAATCGTTGTAGGGCAGGGCGAGGGTCAGGCGGGCAATCTCCTCGGGCACGCCGGCCGACCCAGGTATTCCCAAAGTCGCCACGCCAGAGCCGGCCTTGACCAGCAGGCCGTCCGAGTGGCCGTGGTAGCAGCCCTCGAACTTGACGATGATCTTGCGGCCGGTCGAGGCGCGTGCCAGGCGAATGGCGGACATCGTCGCTTCAGTCCCGGAGCTGACAAAGCGCAGCTTTTCGATGGCCGGGAAACAGGCCGTGATGCGTTCGGCGAGATCGGCCTCGGCGGCGGTGGAAGCGCCGAAGCTGGCCGAGTTGCGCGCCGCTCTCTCAATGGCTTCGACGACCGGAGGAAAGGCGTGGCCCAGGATCATCGGTCCCCAGGAGCCGAAGTAGTCGACGTAGCGGTTGTCGTCGGCGTCGGTCAGCCAGGCTCCCTGGGCGCGCTCGATGAACGGCGGCGCGCCGCCTACCGCGCCAAAGCCCCGCACCGGCGAGTTGACGCCGCCGGGGAAAAATTGCTCGGCGCGCTGCTGAAGGGCCTGGGAACGGCTGCGGTTGGGGGCTGGGGGCTGGGAACTCATGGTGGGTCCAGTATAGAAGAGCTGCTCCTTCAATGAAGCCAGCGCGGTTTCGATAGGATGCCGCCAAAACTCCCGCAAATCCTGTTAAAATCGAGCTTTCGGCCAGCCGGGCCAGGAAATCCATCCGCAGAAAGCCGCATTATGCCTGAAGAATCCAAGCCCCAATCCGTGACCTACGCCGACGCCGGCGTGGACATCAGCAGTGGCGACCGCGCCAAGGAACGCATCAAGTTTCTGGCGCAGAAGACCTTCAACCGCAATGTTTTAGGCGGAATTGGCGGCTTCGGCGCGCTCTTCCGGCTGGATTTGCAGCGCTGGAAGAGCCCCATCCTTGTCAGCTCGGCCGACGGCGTGGGCACCAAGCTGAAGGTCGCCTTCGAGCTGGGGTTGCACCACACGGTGGGCGCCGATCTGGTGAACCACTGCGTGAACGACATCGCCGTGCAGGGGGCGACGCCCTTGTTTTTTCTTGACTACCTGGCCAGCGGCCGGCTTGACCCGGAGGTGACCGAGGCTGTGGTGACCGGCCTAGCCGAGGCCTGCAAGGCCAATGGCTGCGCCCTGATCGGCGGCGAGACGGCGCAGATGCCGGGCTTTTATGCCGATGGAGAATATGACCTGGCGGGCTTCATCGTGGGCGCAGTGGACCGCGACAAGATGGTGACCGGCGCGGGGATCAAGGCGGGCGATGTGTTGATCGGGCTGCCCTCGACCGGCCTCCACACCAACGGCTACTCGCTGGCCCGCAAGCTGCTCTTCGAGGTGGCCGGCTACAAGACCACGCAGTACGTGACCGCCATCAAGGAGAAGGCCGGCGCGGCGCTGATGAAGACCCATCGCAGCTACCTGCACGCCATTCAAAAGCTGGTGACGGCCGGGCTGACCACCGGCATGGCGCATATCACCGGCGGCGGCATCACCGAAAACCTGCCCCGCATCCTGCCCAAAAACGTCACCGCGCAGATTGAGATCGGCTCCTGGCCGGTGCTGCCCATCTTCGAGCACCTGCGCGAGTTGGGCCAGGTCTCGCAAGAGGAGATGATGCGCACCTTCAACATGGGCATCGGGCTGATTGCGTCCATTCCCGCGGCCAAATTTACCCGCGCCAAGAACCTGCTCGACCGCTCCGAGGAGAAGTTTTACATCGTCGGCCGCGTGGTCAAGGGCGAGCGCCGGGTGCAGTACACCTGAGCGGGCGTTGAAGGGTACGGGCTTCAGCCCGTACATCACACCATCCAGACAGAACCGGGGCTTTAGCCTCTGAGGAAACATGCCGGAACTTGCTCAAAACGATCGGCCCCTTCGCCTCGGCATTCTGCTCTCCGGGCGCGGCTCGAACTTTGCGGCCATTGCCGAGTCCATTCGCGCCGGGCGGCTGAAGGGCGTGGAGATTGCGGTTGTGGTCTCGAATGTGGCCGAGGCTGCTGGGTTGCAGATCGCGCGTGAACTTGGTTTGCCTACGGCCGTTGTTGTCTCCAAGGGGCGCTCGCGGGCCGAGCACTCTTCCGACATGATGGCCTGCCTGCAAGCACATGGGGTGGAACTGGTCTGCCTGGCCGGATATATGCGCCTCTTTTCGCCTGAGTTCATAGCCGCCTTTCGCGACCGGATTCTCAATATCCATCCTGCCCTCTTGCCGGCCTTTCCGGGGCTCGATGTGCAGCAGCAAGCTCTCGACTATGGAGTCAAAGTCTCCGGCTGCACGGTTCACTTTGTCGATGAGCAAACGGACCATGGGGTGATCATTGTTCAGCGGGCGATTCCAGTCTTGGAGACCGACGACGCCCACTCGCTCGCCGAGCGCATTCTCGTCGAGGAGCACATCGCCTACAGCGAGGCGATTGCCCGCGTGGCCTCGGGCGAGTACGAGATTCGCGGACGGCGGTTTGTGAAGCGGAATCCGTGAAGAATTTGCTTTCCGGCCGGTCGCGTGACCGGCTGGCGGCTTGGTTTCGCGAGCCGCAAAGGCTACAAATGAGTCGGCCCGCCTTCGCTGTCAAGCAGCCAGCCTGCTTTCCTGCCTTCCAAGCCTTTGATCTTCAATTCCCTCGATTTTTCAATTTTTGCAGAAGATATAAGTCCGATTGCCTAGGCTTATAGGTAGCCAGACAAGAGACGGATCTGCCGCGCCCGGCGAATGAGTACGCCCTCCCCCAGCGGATGGCGCCGGGGCGCGGAACCGTCTCGCGTCTGCGCTTGAGCAGCTCTCACCGCGGGCTTCGGCCGAAACCACGGCGACGCTCGATTCTGGTGAGAGCTGCGACAGACCACGGCCAGCGGCCGGCCCGCAACGGAGTCGGTCCTGGTGCGCATCAGGCTCTTCGCGGCGGGCAACGATTTCCCCACAACAATCCAAAAAGGCGGCGCGCAGTAACCGGTCTCTCTGCCGCAATGAGCAAACGGACAGGACGGTGAGCGCGCCAGGAAGCGATTCAGGTTTGGTGACCCTGGCCTCACGATCCAGGTCTCGCGATCCTCTTCTGTGGTTGCACAAAATAGCTTTCGGCTTGGCCTGTCTTTTCCAAGCCAAACGCAAACCCAAACGCAAATCAGGACGGCCGCGGCCGTCCTTTTGTTTTGATAAGGAGCATTTCGCATGAATTCCATTTCGAATATATGGAACCACCCCAAGACCTCGGCTGCCGGGCTGCTGATTGCAGTTGCCACCATTGCCAGCGTGCTCGCGCAGCAGGGAATTTCGCTGGGCTCGGCCGGTAGCGGCACAGTGGTCACGCTGGTCAGCGGCCTGGCCACTGCGCTGCTGGGGCTGCTGGCCCGAGATCCGGTCGCCACGGAGCCTTCTTCGGCCCATTCGACTTCATCCGGCTCGGTTGCGGCCAGCTCGACCGCCAAGATGGGCGCGTGGGCGCTGATTGCCCTGCTGCTATTGCCTTTCATGAGCGGCTGCTCGGGCGCCAGCGTGGCGCAGGAGATTGTGAACTGGACGCCCACGCTGGAGAGCGCGGTGGCCACGGTGGACTCGACCGCGGCGCTGCTGGACCCGTCCGATGCGCCGGTCTTCGCGGCGGCCACCACGGGCTTCGACGCGGCCTCGAACCTGCTGGTGGCACAGGCCAAGGCTTACCTGGCCAATCCGTCGGCCGGCACGCTGGCGCAGCTTCAGCAGCAGGTGGTCGTCTTTCAGCAGCAGGTGAATGCCGCGCTGCTGTCGGCAGCCAAAATCGTGAATCCGAACAGCCAGCAGCACGCCCTCAACGCCATCAACGCGGTGGGAACCGCTGTTCTGGCGATTCTGGCGCTGGTCGAGTCGGTATCGACCAAGGCGCAAGTGGCGCTAATGGCCGCCCAATCGACGATCAAGCTGGCCACAGTGCGGACTTACTTGGATGAGGGCAAGGCTGCCGCCACAATGGCTGCCCACTACGGCGAGCCCGTCGAGCAGGCGCGGATTCAGGTGGCGCAGGCGGAGCTGAGCGCGGCGCGGGCTGGATTCTAGAGCGGTTCTCCAATTCATGTACACTGACCAACTCTGTGCAAGGTGGCTTTTTCCTCGAGAAAAAGCCACCTCCAATGCCAGCCCTGGTGTCAACAAGTGAAGTGAAAATACTCTGGGAAGCCCCAATGGTTTTTGGGTGGCATTCCAAAAATGGGGGAGATGAGGAAGGATGGGAAATAGTTTCTTGACGGCGTAGTATAAGTTAGAGGGCAGGGTAGAGGTGTGTCGGCCGCGCCGCTTTTTTCTGCGTTGTCTCCCAATTAAATCGCTTTATCGGTTACACTGTGGAATGAATAGCTTGAGGTAGGGAAATTAGCTAAAGTATTTCTCGAAGATCAGCGGTTGAAGAGAGACAACCGGAAGCGGCGCGACTTCAGGCAAATTACTCTTTGGATGCCACGAATTGATTTAATTTCATCGGGAGATGCTGGAATTCCATTTAGTAGCTGGATTGGGCCGTTTGCGCTTCACATGGATCGCAACGCGGTTGTATTATTGCCGGGCAGTGTCCGGGTGGTTCGTCCTTTAGGGTAAATCGGAAGTCAAGCCTCTGTTGTGATGAGTGAATTTTAGAACCAAGGCTGCTCTCAGTTGTCCATTTGCCGTTGTTCTTCGGTTTGGGGCCATCAAGCCTGCCGGAGAGTCGGTGGCGTGGGCGGGGGCTAGGAGCGGCATTTCGGAGAAGAAAGAATGAAATCGGCAAAAGTTGTGCCAAGTAGCGTAGATCTGAGCAATCTGAGTATTCCCGACGCGGAAGAGATTATCGAAGAAGCTTTGAACGAACTGGCGTTTTCCCCGGATCCCGGCTTGGCGCGGGCCCTGCATTTTCTGGCGCCGTCGGGCTACCAGGCGATTGTGGAGCTGTGCGGCGAAAACGGCCGCAGCAAGCGGCGCAACGCCCTGGCGGACACCTGGTCGCCGGAGGAAGACGAGGTGCGCATCTACTTTGAGCGTACCGATGCAGGCGAGGCGGCTCCGCGCCCCGTGCGCGCGCCGCGGGCGGCGGTCGCCGAGCCGGCCTTCGACGAGGAAGAGGACGGGCAGGAGGCGGTGATCCCCGCTGACATGGATGCGCGCGTCAAGGAGTTGTGCGCCGCGCTGGCCGAGGCCGAGCGGGGCGGTCACGCCTTCATCGCCCTCAAGTGGTTCCGCGACTCGTTTTTGCCGCGCAAGGCCTTCCGCTGGAACCAGCATCCAGACTCCCGCCAGGCCGTATTAGCTGAGGCCATCCAGCGCGGCGTGGTGCTGACCAGCAAGATTGCCAACCCCAAGACCCCGGCCTATCCCACCACCACCATCCGCCTCAACCGCGCCGAAGCCGGCATTCCCGAGGAGGCGCAGCGCTTCCACCCGGTCTCGTCCCACGGTGAATCGATTGCCGAGGCCATCGAGGAAGAACGGGGGAACCAGTGAGCTGCTACTTTCTGGAGGCCACGGCCTTCGCCAAGCTCTTTGTCCAGGAGCAGGGCACCGGCGAGTTGATCCGCCTGATGGAGGCCGTCGAGGACAACCGCAAGCTGATCTCGGCTTCTACGCCGCTCGAGGTCTACGCGGCCATCCGGCGGCGCCAGCGCTCCGGCGCCATCTCGGCCGAGGACGCCGCCGCGGCGCTCGACATTCTGCGCATGGAGGCCGCGCGCATGGTGCAGGAGCCGCTCAACCCGGCGGTGCTCGAAGCCGCCCGCCAGCTCCTTGACCGCACCAGCCTGCGCTGGCCCGACGCCCTGCAACTGGGCGCCGCGCTAGTCGCCCGCGATATGTTCCAGGGCACGGAGATCATCTTCGTCTCCGCCGCGCCGCCACTGCTGGAAGCCGCCAAAACCGAGGGCTTCCATACGCTCGACCCGGCGAAGGAAACGGCGCAGGAATCGACGAAGGAAACGGCGCAGGAAGCGGCGAAGGAAACGGAGTAGAGGCGGCGCGTTTCCGGGCAGCAAAAATGCCCCCGGCTAAAAATCCTGCAGGAGCATTTTGCTCTAGCCGAAAGCTCACCCTCACCCCGAGGGCGTAATCGCCACCGTCACGGGCCGCGCCACCAGCGCCGGCCGCAGCAGCTCCGCCTGCCACACATAAACCGCCATGCGCCGCGAGTAGTGCAGCACTGGCGGCAGATCCGGCAGCCGTATTCCGATTGCCGCCGCCAGGCCATTCTGCTCGATCTCCGCCTCGGCCTCTTCGAGAGGCCAACTGACGTGGTGCAGGTTGGCCCGGATGGGCTGTCCGTCCCGGTTGTGCGCAAACAGGCAGTAGCGCTCCATCAGGAAACACTCCAGCGTTCCCGCGCAGCTCTCCGCCAGCCTCCGCGTTGGACCCAGGCCGCGGTAATGCGCCTTGAAGACCACGGGCTGGCCAGTAAACCGCCGGCGGCTATAGAAAGAAAAATCCCGCTCCGTCCGCTGCTCCAGTTGCATCTCGGCCCAGTAGTACGGCAGGCAATAAAATGCCCGCCCCACCACCGCCGCCAGCAGGTTGCTGGTCTCCACGGAAAGAAAACAGACCCCTGGCATTCCCGTCTGCGGGTCACGAACATAGGTGCGCAGGCACAAATGGGGAGAGCTGCGCGCACCAGGAATGGGCGGGCAGCCGCGCACTTTGACCCGGTCCATCCAGAAGGGCATTGCGCCCAGCCACGCCGACCCCTGGAAGGTGTCCACCAGCAGGCCCTCGGGCACCAGCGGCGCGATCGACGCGGCCGGAACCGGCCAGTGGGCAAAGAGCAGGTCGTTCCACCGCTGCCGCACCGACCAGCGGCCCGGCGGCAAGGGCCGCAGCTTGTGCGAGGTACGTACCATATACTGCAGCATGGCCACATTGCTCCTCTCTTGCCCTGTCGCTTCCGTTTCGCCCGCCCTGCCTTTTCTAATAGACGCTGCCGGAATCGTTGCGGATACAAACCTTAATCCAGCCTAATGCCGTATTCTGTTCGCGAGCCCTTAGCAATGTCCAGTAAATCTTTTACGCCTCCCGCCGCCCGCAATCAGACCGACGTCTTCGCCGTCCATGGCGCCGACCCCGAGATCCTGGCCTACGCCATGGCCAAGTACTCCCGCTCGGCCCTTTCCATGCGCGAGTCGCTGGCTGAAATCAGCTCGCAGCGCGCCGAGCAGTTCCTCAACACATTCTATTTTCAATACGGCCACCGCTCCATCGCCGATCTGGCCCACATTGCCATGGCCATTGAGCGGCTCAGCCTGCTGGCGGCCATCGTCCTGGTGGACGAGCAGCGCTGGGACGGGCAGGAGCGCTCCACCCGCTACCAGAATTTTCTCAAATCCGGCTGGTTCCTCCCCAATTTTGGCCAGGACTCCCGCTCTTCACAGCTTTATTCCGAGACGGTAGCCAGCCTTTTCTCCGCCTACCAGCGCACCACCGAGGCTGTTCTGGCGGCGCTGCGCCGGCGCGTTCCCTGCCCAGAGGCGATGAAGCCCGAGGCCTACGAACGGACCCTGAAGGCCCGCGCCTTCGACGTCGCCCGCTACCTGCTCCCGCTGGCCACCAACACCTCGCTGGGCCAGATCGTCAACGCCCGCACCCTGGAAACCCAGGTCTCCCGCCTGCTCTCCCATCCCGCCGCCGAGATCCGCGACCTGGGCTTGAAGCTGCGCGAGGCTGCCACGGGCCCCGCCTGGAAGGTGAACGCCCAGGCCGGTCAGGCCTTGGTGGAAAGAATCGCTGCCCTGGAAGATCGCGACGCGGCCAAGGATTCGGGCCGGGACGAGAAGGCGTCAGGCTCCGGTGAGAGCTCGGAGGCTGGTGAGGGCTCAAGCTTCAAAATGGGAGCAAACTCCAGCCCCTGCGCTGGCGATCCTGAATCGGCCGTGGCTTCAACCTCCGAGGAAACTTTGGCCGCCGAGGCCGCCAGCCTGCTCACCCGCGAGGTCCGCTCCGCTCCTACGCTGGTAAAGTACGCCCAGCCCAACAGCTACGAAGTTGAGACCCGCGCTGAACTAGCTCTCGCTGCAAACGAAATTCTCAGTGGTCTGCCCCACGCAGTGGCTCCGGTCGTCGATCTGGTCGAGCGCACCGAATCCCTTGAAGCCGAGCTGGCCGCGACGCTGCTCTATTCGGTGAGCCACCACCCCTACCGCCAGATTCGCGACCTCGCCGCCTCGTTCCCCGAGGCCCGCATTGCGGAGATTGTCGACCTGGGCCTACGCCACCGCGGCCGTCACGACGAGGCCTTGCGCGCCTTCCACGCCGGAGCGGCTCTCCGCTTCGACATTTTCATGGACATTGGCGGCTTCCGCGACCTGCACCGCCATCGCCGCTCGACGCAGATCATCCAGCCCTTCACCGCGCTGCACGGCTACGAGACCCCCGCCTGTGGCGACCTCGGCCCGGAGGTCAATATTCTCGCCGAAGCCGGCATTCTCTCCGATTTTCAGGCCGCCGTCGAGCAGGCTCACCGCGCCAGCGCCGAAATTGCCGATAGCCAGGCCCCCGAGGCCGCCCAATCCGCCCTCTACCTGCTGCCCTTGGCCACCCGCATCCGCTCGCTCTTCAAAATGGACTTCGCCGAGGCCCAATACATCATCGAATTGCGCTCTGGCCCCGCCGGCCACTTCAGCTACCGCCGCGTCGCCTGGGAGATGTTCCTGGCCCTCCAGCGCCAGCATCCCTCCCTGGCCCGCCACATCCGCGTCACCGACTTCACCCAGCCCATCGACCTGCTCCAGCGGTGAGGCGCTCTGCTCCAGTCGGGCCGGTGAAGGGTCCAGCAAACTCGCCATCTTGCTGGGTGACCACATCTGGCTTGTTCTACGAACTAAACGCGGGAAACCTCCAACTTACAGTTTCTGGCGCGCAAGCGCCGTCTGCCCCACCGCAGGTGGCTGCTAGAATCCCTTAAGAGTCCAAGCCATGAGCGTAAAAGCACTTTATCCCGGCACCTTCGACCCGCCGACCAACGGCCACATCGACCTGATCCAGCGCGGCTCCAAGATCTTTGACCACCTGACCGTCGCCATTCTCAACAATCCGGTAAAGGACCCGCTCTTTACCGTCGAGGAGAGGGCGGAGATGCTGCGCGAATCGACCGGCGAACTGGGTAACGTCTCGGTGGCCACCTTTGAAGGGCTCACAGTCGAATATGCCCGCCAGATCGGCGCCTCGGTCGTCTTGCGCGGCATTCGCGCCATCTCCGACTACGAGTACGAATTCCGCATGGCGCTGATGAACCGCCGGCTGGCCCCGGAGATCGAGACCGTCTTCCTGCAGCCGGCCGGCCGCTACTCCTTCATCAGTTCGCGCATGGTGAAGGAAGTCTTCAGCTTCGGCGGCGACATCATCGGGCTGGTGCCGCCCAACGTCTTCAAGCGCCTGCGCGACCGCATGGTCCAAAGCTGACGCGGACGGAATTCAATCGCGCAAAACCAATTCCTTGCTCGCCCTGCGGCTTTCCGCTGGCTCCAAAATCTGTAAAAATGGGAAGTATTATGACCACTGGCTCTTCTTCGCACGTTTTTTCCGACCGTATTGGCCGGATCGAGGTTTCCGCAACCATGGCCGTAGCCGCCGAGGCCGCCAAACTGCGCGCCCAGGGCGCCAGCCTGGTGGATTTCGGCGCCGGGGAGCCGCACTTTCCCACCCCGCAGCACATCAAGGACGCTGCTATTGCCGCCATCAATGCCAATTTCACCCGCTACACGGTGGTGCCCGGCATTCCCGACGTGCGCAAGGCCATCGTCGAGCGTCATGCCGCCGACTTCGGCTCCAACTACGAGATCTCCGAGGCCATCTTCACCACCGGCGGCAAGCTGGCGCTCTTCAACGCCGTCCAGGTGCTCGTCGATCATGGCGACGAGGTGATCCTGCCCGTCCCCTACTGGGTCAGCTTCAAGGACATCATCCAGTACGCCGGCGGCAAAGTGGTTTTGCTCGAAACCCAGGAGGCGGAGAACTTCCGCATCACCGCCGACGCCATCGAAAAGGCCATCACGCCGAAGACCAAGGCCATTATTTTGAATTCGCCCTCGAATCCGGCCGGCTCGGTGGTCTCCGCCGAGGATCTGGAGCGCATTGTCCGCCTGGCCCACGAGCGCAAGATCTTCCTGCTGCTGGACGAGTGCTACGCCTACTTGAACTACGCCGGCAAGCCGGTCTCCGGCGGCTCCTACACTTGGGCCAAGGAGCACATCGTCATTCTCGGCTCGCTCTCGAAGACCTACGCGATGACCGGCTGGAGAGCTGGCTTTGCGCTGGCCTCGAAGGCCGTGGTGGCCAACCTCAGCAAGTTGCAGTCGCAGTCCACCTCGAACGCCACCAGCTTCGTGCAGAAGGGCGCCATTGCCGCTTTGACCAGCTCGCAGCAGTGCGTGGCCGAGTTCCGCGCCGAGTTCATGGACCTGCGCGACTACATGCTGGCCAGGCTGGCGGAGATTCCCGGCGTCACCTGCACCAAGCCCGAGGGCGCCTTCTACGTCTACCCCAACATCAGCGCCTTTTTGGGCAAGGGCGGCATCAAGACTGCGACGGAACTGGCCACGCGGCTGCTCCACGAGGCCCACGTCGTTACCGTGCCCGGCGAGGCCTTCGGCACCGCCCAGCACATCCGCCTCTCCTACCCGGTGACCAAGCAGAATATCGACGAGGGAACCCGCCGCATGGCCGAGTTCCTGGCCAAGCTGGCGTAGAGCAAAGGCGGCCGCGCCGGAGGCGCAGAGTTGGTTAGCCCCGCGCTTCAGCGTGGGGAATAGGGATTCCATTTTCAAGCCCCGGTTCGCCACTTCTGGCAGGCCGGGGCTTGAGCGTTTCAGCGCAGTTTGAAGGCCTTGACGGCGATGGCGTTGGGAGCGCGGCCGGCCGGCAGCAGCGTGAAGAGCGAGAGCGAGCCGGTGCGAACCACGGCCACGTCATTCGAGCGGCTGTCGACAACCAGCAGCAACTGCCCGGAGGCGGAAAAGGCCAGCGCTGCGGGGCCGTCGCCAACGTGAGCCGAGCCAACGCGCTTGCCGTCGTTGATCGAGTAAACGGTCACGTACTGGGAGCTGAGGTTGGCCACATAGAGCAAGGCGTTGTCGGCCGAGACCAGGCCGCGGACCGGGCCGTCGCCGATCATGGTGGCGCCGCTCACGTCATCGCTCGAGGTGATGACCTCGGAGGTGGAGTCGGAGAGGGAGTTCAGGGAAAAAACTTCGCCGCCGTCGGGTTTGAGCGCCAACTGCACCGGAGCCTGGCCCACATCGAGGAGCGCCTCCAGGCGATCGGGCTGCGCGAAAACGGATGGCGTGGAGCCGGGCTGCGCGGTGCGGGCTTCGGCGCGGGCCAGCGCGATGACCATGATCTGGTGGCCGGCCGAGCAGGCGACGAAGGTCTTGGAGGAGTCGGTAAGAATGACGGCGCTCGCGGCGCCGGGGCAGCCCGCGAAGACGGCCCGCTGCCTGCCGGTAGCCGGGTCGCTCAGGCTGACGGAGTTGCCGAGGCGGTTGGCGACGACCAGCGTCTTGCCGTCCGGCGAGAGACGGGCGTCGTCCGGCCCCTCGCCGGCGCCGATGACCGCGACCTGGCGGCGCGCCTTGAGGTCGAGGACGGAGACGTTGTTCGAGCCGGAGTTGGCCACGTAAGCCAGGCTGCCGGTGGGGTCGATCTCGATGGAAACGGGCTGCCGCTGGACGGCGATGGTGGCCGCGACCGTGTTGTTTTCCGCATTGATAACCGAAACCGAACCCTGCCCGTTGGCCTGACCGCCTGTTTGCGCGCCAACCGCCCCCGAGTTGACCACATAAACCTCGTTGCGGGTGGGGCTGACGGCCACGGCCACCGGATTCTGCCCGACGGCAATCTCGCGGTCCACGCGCACGTTGACCACATCAATAACGGTGACGGTGCTGCTGCCGCCGTTGGTGACGTAGGCGTACTCGCGGTAATTGGCCGGGTACTGAGGGAAGTCGTGGGAGTGGCAGCCGCCCAGAGCCAGAGCCAGCAGGGCGAGGGCGGAAAAAACGGCGATCGTGCGTTCACGCTCCGGACGCCTCGACGTGGATTTGGCCTGTGACTTCCCAGCAACTAACATAATGTTTCCTCGAACCATTAGTCTAATGGCTGGAACAACGAAGGGCAATTGACTTGAGGGCGCAGGTGGCGTTGGCGCGGCGGGGAGGTGATGATCGCCGTCGGGAGCCGTGGGAAAACCGGCCTGGTAGCGTGACCACATGAATTTGTAATGGCCGGAATGTAGCGCCGGTCTCTAGACCGGCTGTTGTATGGGCGTTCACGCCCGCACTTGTTCGGGAGTAATTACCATATCAAACAGTCCAATTACTAGAGCCGATGCGAATAGCTGTGCGCGTTCGGTCGCGCGCTCCGTCGGGAAAGCAATTGGCGAATGGCAGCGGCAAGGTTTCCCGCAGCATGCAGAATCGCCAGCCAGCAGACAGCAGCGAGTGGCGGCGGCTGCTCCAGGGACCAGCCTACCGGCCTTGGCTGCGCGATGGAGGGGCAGGGTTCCTGGCGCATCCCCATCTTCTGCTCCTGGGCGGCCTCGGCGTGACGCGCGGCCAGCCCAGCCAGGTACTCGGCTTCGTTGTAGCTCTCCCGCTCGCGCGCAGCCTGCGCACGAGCGAAAAAACGGGCTGCTTCCTGACGATGGTAGTCGGCGATTTCGCCGAAATTGGCGGGCATAAGAGTTTTTCTTTCCTGGTTCGTTTGGATTGCTTCTGTTTGCAGGTTTGTTTTGCTCGCGTGGCTTGTTAAGCAGTGTGGGCCTGGGAGCTTCAGCCGCTCTGCCGTTTTTGGCAAAACTCAAGGGCAAATTAGGGATCAATAGCTGCTCTTGCCCTTGCACATTAGCTTCCAATGAAGTCATCGGCGAAATTGGAAAAGCCTTAAGAACAAGGGAGATTCTTGGCGGGAAACAGAGGTTCTGGCCTTCATTTGCCGGTGGAATGTGGAAAGAGATTGGCCAATAGAGGGATTGGATCGAATTCGGCGCCGACGGGGGCGATATTCTTCAATAAATTGGAAAATAAACAGATTAGTGGAATGATGCGGGCAGGACCGCCTCCACCGCCAGGGCAAAGGCGGCCTGCGGATTAGCAATTTTCAATGGAAAGCGAAAGGTAAAACTGCCTCAGCGTGGGCCGCGGGCCGTGCGCGACGTTTCACGCTTCTGCGCCCGCCATTTAAGGCCCAGCCAGAGGAGGTAGCCCAGTTGGATGGCCCAGGTGACGGCGTAAGCGGCGACGGTGAACTGGTGGTCGAGAATGGCTCTTTGGTCCATGGTTTCCTCGCGCGGGTTTCCTCACGCTGAAAGCGAACTGCCCGAAGCAAACCGCTCTGGAACAGGTTACTCCAGCGGAACTGGCCCTGCTAAATCTCGTCCAGAGCCGCCTGCGCCTGGCGGGCGATCAGTTGCTGGTGCTGGCGTTCGAGGCGGTAGCGCAGGGCGAGAATGAGCAGCCCCCAGGCTAGCCAGGCCGCGATATTCCAGCCGAAGGCGTGCAGCATGGCGGGGTCCTTGATGCCCGAATCCGGGCCGCCGCCGAAGACCGGCGCGGGGTGCTGGGTGCGCCACCAGCGGGTGGACATATAGACGATGGGCACGTCCAGGGCGGCAAAGACGCCCAGCACGGCGGCCAGCGTCTGCATCTGCGCTCCGGCGGCAAAGCGGCGCAGGAGCAAGTAGCTGACGTAGAGGAGCCAGAGAACCAGGGTGGTGGTCAGACGCGCGTCCCAGGTCCACCAGCTTCCGTTGCCCCAGTCCCCCCCGCCCCACCAGACTCGGTGGCCCCATAAAGGGCCGGTAATCAGCACCACGGTGCAGAAGACGACGCCCACCTCGGCGCCGGCCACGGCCCAGGCGTCGGCCACCTGCGCCTGTTCGGGGCGATTGCGGCGCAGAACCAGAAAACCGATGGAGCCGGCCAGCGAAATGGCGAAGAAGAGGAAGGCGGTCATCGCTGAGGGCACATGGTAGTAGAAGATGCGCTGCACCTCGTGCATGGTCTGCTCGTCGGGGGCAACGTAGATGGCCTGGTAGAAGCCCCAGGCCAGGAGGGCGGCGGTGAGGGCGATGTAGAAGCCTAGGCCAAGTTTCTTCATGGGGAATCCTGATGGAACGATTCCAGTGTACGACGGCGGCGGCGTAGTGGACTGGGTGGGATGCCGCGTAGCTTTGCCTCGCTGCTTTGAAAGGGCCCGGCTTTAGCCGGGCCAAAAGAAGTGGCAATGGAGTTGCGGCTTTAGCCTCTGAGGGAATGTAAATAATTGAAAATACATTTCCTCAGAGACTAAAGCCCAAGCCCTTTCAAACCGTCTGACGGCACGGCTGAAGCCGTGCCCTTTCAAAGCTAAGGAATTCTACTCGTAGGCCAGCGCGTCGATGGGGTCTTTGCGGGCGGCCAGCCAGGCTGGATAGAGCGAGCCGCAGAGGGAGCCGACAAGGCAATCGCCGCGCCGCGGGCGACCCAGGCCGCATTCATGTCCAGATAGAGCGAGGGGAATTTCTGTGCCAAGAAAGACTTCACGGCAAAGGAAAGCGCCACGCCCACCACCACGCCGGCCACCGCTAGCAGCGCCGTCTCGCGCAGCACCACGCTGACGATGGTCCACTTCGAGGCGCCCATCGACTTGAGAATGCCGATCTCGCGCGTACGTTCCAGAACCGAGGTGTACATCGACTGGAAGATCACCAGGAAACCGATGATGACGGCAATGCCGATGACCACCCGCATGGCGGTGTTCAGCGCCGGAACATGATCGGGCGTCATCAGCGAATACCACTCGTCCATGGTCATCACCTGGTAGTTTTCCAGGCCGCGCATCGCGTGAATCTCATTGGTGACCAGAGCCGCATTCTCCGGCTGGTCCAGCTTCAGGTAAAAGGCCGAGGCGCGGCCCTCCGAGCCCATCAGTTCACCCATGGTGGCGATGGAGATCAGTTTGCGCCCGCCCTTGCCGTGGGCGAAGATGCCCGAGATGCGGAAGGGGCGCTTCAGAATCAGAATGGTATCGCCCACGTGGTGCCGCTGGCCGGTGGAGGCGAAGACGTCGTCCACCATCACGTCGTATGGCCCCTGCATGGGCCCGCCCGACAGAAAGACGAAGGGGCTCAGCCGGCTGTAGCTGGAGTAATCGATGCCCCACAGCACCTCCAGCCCATCGGCCATGGACAGGTTGGTGATCACCGGCGAGGCCACGGTGACGTGCGGCAGCGTTTGCAGCACCGAGGCCAGCTTGGCCGGGATGGGCGCGCCGCCCACGCCGTTGAAAAAGACGGCGTTGCCGGGACGGACGATGAGGTCGGCGCCGATGCCGTTGTTCAGCCGCTTCTGGCCGGTCAACTGCCCCACCATGATGGCGATGATGGTCAGCATCATGATGACTTCAATGGCCACGGCCAGCACGCTGATGAGGGAGCGCAGGGGGCGGTGCAGCAGATTGGCGAAGATGAGCTTGTTCATTGTCCGGCGATGACTCCCAGAGGCCGCGGAGCCGCAAAACCCCTCTTTCTCAGGTTAACAGCCTGGGGCAAAGGACGTCCGGGCCGGACTAAACCGGCACAACCGCTCAATTCGGAAATTTCTCCACAGGTTTATGAAAAGAAAGGGAAAACCAGTGAATTTCTTTGACGGAAGCCGGGACCGGGTTTATTGTAGACCTGAGTGTAGATCTGGGGACTAGAGCCGTTTTCTGGTTTGTGATGGGCAACTTTGGAGAAGACCTGCGCATGGAGCGGCTGTCCCGCGGCATCGCGCTGGAAGACATTACGGCGGCGACCAAGATCAGCCAGCGGCACCTGTTGGCGCTGGAGGAGGGGAAGTTTTGTCAGCTTCCCGGCGGCATTTTGAGCAAGGGCATCGTGCGCGGCTACGCCCGTGTCGTGGGTTTGGACCAGCGCGACTGGACGGAGCGCTTTCTCCGCGCCTATGTAGCCAGCGGGCAGATGATCGACGACGACCGCAGTTGGATGGAGTTTGCCTCGAATGTGGGCAAGGCTCGCGCCCAGCAGCATGACGCCGTGGAGATGCGCCTGCGCTGGATCGGCGCGATTTTGCTGCTGCTGGTGGTCGCCGTTGGCGCTTTTCTGACGGTGCGCTACTATGGCGTCCGCGCCGGCTGGTGGTCCACGCTGCTGCCCACGCACGAGGCCTCGGCCAGCCTCCGCGCCCTCTACGACCATATTCTCTCCCAGCTCAATCGCTAGAGAGGTCTCCACTTCCGCGATCTCCGGCTCTGTTCCTGGCTGCCAGTCCCTTTTGTTCCGTTGTCTCCCGTCAGTCCCATTTGAAGCTGGTCAGTTCCTCCATGAAAGCCATGCGGCCGGGCCGGTGAGCCGAACTCGCGTCTCGCGGTTCACCCCGCGCAGAGCCCCCTTGAGTGCGCGTTACTCCCCATTCGCCCCAGTGGCTTTGCTCTCCCTCGCCGGGACGATTACCATGGAACCATGCATCCCAAGGCGCAAGCCTGACGGTGCTGGCGTGTCCTGATGCGAGAGTGGGTCCGATGCGGCAGAGAATTGCTCTGCAGCGCCGGTGAGCCCGCATGAACCGGTCCTCGCTCAGGCTGCCCAAATTGAATTCCCTGCAACGGGAGGAGAATTAAGTTGAGCGACCGTTTTTTATTTACCTCTGAATCCGTCACCGAAGGCCACCCCGACAAGATTGCCGACCAGGTCTCCGACGCCATTCTGGACGCCTGCCTGGAGCAGGACCCCTACAGCCGCGTCGCCGCCGAGACGCTGACGGCCACCGGACTGGTGGTCATCGCCGGCGAGATCACCACCAAGGCCTACGTCGATTTTCAGAGCCTGGTGCGCGGCGTCATTACCTCCATCGGCTACGACAACGCCCTCTACGGCTTCGACTCCAACACCTGCGCCGTGATTTCGACCATCAACAAGCAGTCGGGCGACATCGCCCAAGGCGTGGACACGGGCGGCGCCGGCGACCAGGGCATGATGTTCGGCTACGCCTCGAACGAGACCCCCGAGCTGATGCCCGCCCCCATCTCGCTGGCCCACAAGCTCTGCCGCCAGTTGTCGGCGGTGCGCAAGAGCGGCAAGCTGCCGTACCTGCGGCCGGACGGCAAGAGCCAGGTGACAGTTGAATATGATGAAAACGGCAAGCCCTTCCGCATCGACGCCGTGGTTATCAGCACCCAGCACGCAGAGAACATCAGCAATGACGAACTGCACGCCGACATTCTGAAGTATGTTATCCAGGCCGTGCTGCCCGCCGCTTGGCTCGACGAGCACACCAAGTACCACATCAACCCCACCGGAAGGTTTGTGATCGGCGGGCCCATGGGCGACACCGGCCTGACCGGCCGCAAGATCATTGTGGACACCTACGGCGGCGCGGGCCGTCACGGCGGCGGCGCATTTTCGGGAAAAGACCCGACGAAGGTGGACCGCTCGGCGGCTTACATGGCCCGTTACATCGCCAAGAACATCGTGGCTGCGGGTCTCGCTGACCGCGCCGAGGTTCAGCTCGCCTACGCCATCGGCGTGGCCGAGCCGGTCAGCGTGCGCGTCGATACCTTCGGCACCGGCAAGGTCGGCGAAGCCAAGCTGACCGAGCTGGTGCGCAAGAACTTCTCGCTCAACCCCAAGGGCATCATCGAGAGCCTGAATCTGCGCCGGCCGATCTACCAGAAGACCGCCGCCTACGGCCACTTCGGCCGCAACGATCCTGACTTCACCTGGGAAGCGACCGACAAGGCCGCCATTCTGGCCGAGCAGGCCGGATTAGTGGCCACGGCCAAGTAAAGCGGCTGGGCGGGTGTCCGCTGACCGGCAGCCAGCCTGAAACTTCGCACTACGATGGGGCTTCTCGCCAAGAGGAGCCCCATTCTTTTTCTCGCTTCCTTGCGTCCATCAAATAGAATGCTTTCGAGCAGTTGTCCTTCTTTTACAAGGGAGATTCCGATGCGTTTTCCCGCACTTGCCGCCCTGGCGCTGGGACTGGCCGCCGTGGCCACCGCGCCCGCCTGCGCCCAAACCGCCCCTGCCCCCGCCGCGAATTGGAGCTACTTCGGCAAGACCGGGCCGCTGGTCTGGGGCAAGCTGGACCCGGCCTACCGGGCCTGCTCGCAGGGCCACGAGCAGTCGCCCATCGACATTCGCGGCGCTCACCTGAACAAGGCGCTTCCGCCCATCAAGTTCCACTACATCTCCGGGCCGATTACGCTGGTGAACGACGGCCGCACCATCATGGCGCAGGTGGACCCCGGCAGCTACATCGTGGCCAATGGGGTGCGCTACGATCTGACCGGGTTCGTCTTCCACCACCCGGGCGAAGAGGCGGTCAAGGGCAGGTTGAGCGACATGGAGGTGCAACTGCTGCACCGCGGTGCCGACGGCAAGCTAGCCGTGGTGGACGTGCGGCTGGTGGAAAATCCCGGCAAGCCCAACGCCACGCTGGCCACTCTCTGGCAGCACCTGCCGGTAACCGCCGGCGCCAGCGAAAAGATTGAGGAAATGGTGAATCCCGGCGGCCTTTTGCCCGCCGACCGCGGCTACTGGACCTATACCGGCTCGCTGACCACCCCGCCCTGCACCGAGGGGGTGAGCTGGTTTGTCTTCCAGCAGGAGCTGAGCCTGGACCGCGACCAGTTGCGCGCCTTCGCGGCGCTCTTCCGGATGAATACCCGCGGCCTGCAGGACCCGCACAAGCGGCGCATCGAGGCCAGCGAATAGGGGCAGCCCGCCAAAGTTTTCAGCAGATATTCCGGGCCAGAACGAGCTTTTTTAGCAAATTCCGCGGGCCGTGGCACTGCAGTTGGCGAGAAATGTCAATCCCCGGTACACTCTCCCCATGCACGTTCACGCGGGGCCTTCCTCGCCCAGCGCCAAGAGGACCCAATTCGTTCTGCGCTTCTCGCTGGTGGCCACGCTCGCCTACGTGGTGGCCACCTTCGTGGCCGGTCTGCGTGCTCACTCGCTGGCCCTGATCTCCGAATCCGGCCACAACGCCTCGGATTTTCTCTCCCTGCTGCTCAGCTTCACTGCCGTCTACTTTCAGTCCCGGCCGGCCGGCCCCTCGAAGACCTTCGGCTACCAGCGGGCCGGCGTGGTGGCCGCCTTCATCAACGCGGGCACGCTGATCGTCATTTCGATCTGGATCGCCATCGAGGCTATTCACCGGCTTTCCGCGCCGCTCGTCGTGCAGCCGCGGCTGATGATGATCGTGGCCGCGGCCGGGGTGGTGATGAACGGCGTCATCGCGATTCTTCTGTGGGGCGTGGCCCGCGACGTGAACCTGCGCTCGGCCTTTCTTCACATGGCCGGCGACACGCTCTCGACGGCCGCCGTCATCGCCGGCGGCGCGGCCATTCTGCTCACTGGCCAGAACTGGATCGATCCGGCTCTCTCGCTCGTGATCGCTGCGCTCATCCTCTGGAGCAGCTTCGGCATCGTGCGCGAAACCCTCAACATTCTGCTCGAGGGCACCCCCCGTGGCGTTTCGCTGGCCGAGATTCGCTCCGGCATGGAGGCCGTCGAAGGTGTGGTCAATGTTCACGACCTGCACGTCTGGAGCCTGGGCTCGAACTCCAGCGCCCTGGCCTGCCACGTGACCATCGCCGACATTCCGCCCTCGGCCAGCGCCGGCATCCTGGCCCGGCTCAACCACCTGCTCAAGGAGCACTTCCACATCTGCCACGCCACCATCCAGTTCGAACACACCAGTTGCAAGGAACTCAACGGCTGCGTCGTTCCCATGGAAGAGATGGCTGGCGACCCCAACTACGGCCACGGACACCACCACGGTCACACGCATTGAGGCTATTCCGAAGATAAGTTGCACGGCCGTGTCGCCGACGGAGTCGAGATCGTCAATCCCTTCCTTTAGTTCGCGTCCCTTTCGCGTTAGAATAGAAAGCGAAGTGGCCCTTCATCACCCCATCCCGGTCCTGCTCTAGCGGCTCCCGCCGCCAAGACCTGTTTCCTGCCCTTTTCCCTGGTTTATCCCCCATAGTTCAAGAAAATGCGTCCACGGCGCGCCCCCTGAGCTTTAGCCGTGACCATGAGGTTTTCCCGTGATCGATCGTTTGCAACAGATGGAGCAGCGCTACGAAGAGCTCTCCGCGCAGCTTTCCTTGCCCGAGGTGGTCAACGACCGCGAAAAGTACCATCAGGCCGGCAAGGCTCTCCGCGACCTGGAGACTCCAGTGATGAAGTTCCGCGAGCTGAAGCAGGTGCGCCAGGGGCTGGCCGAGGCCCGCGCGATGCTCGCTGAATCCGACCCGGAGCTGCGCGCCATGGCCGAGGAAGAGATCGCCGCGCTGGCGCCCCGCGAAACGGCCCTGGAAGAAGAGATCAAGGTGCTGCTTTTGCCCACGGACCCCAACGACGAAAAGAACGTAATCCTGGAAATCCGCGCCGGCACGGGCGGCGACGAGGCCTCGCTCTTTGCCGCCGAGGTCTTCCGCATGTACCAGCGCTTCGCCGAGCAGCACCGCTGGAAGATCGAGGTGCTCTCGATGTCCGAATCCGGCGTGGGCGGCTACAAAGAGGTGATCGCCATCATCGAGGGCGAGCGGGTCTACTCGCAGATGAAGTGGGAGAGTGGCGTGCATCGCGTGCAGCGCGTTCCGGCCACCGAGACGCAGGGGCGCGTGCACACCTCGGCCATCACCGTCGCCGTCCTGCCCGAGGCCGAGGAGGTGGACGTGAAGATCGAGGCCAAGGACATTCGCATCGACACCTTCTGCTCGTCGGGCCCTGGCGGACAGTCGGTGAACACCACTTACTCTGCCGTCCGCATTACCCACCTGCCGACCAACACGGTGGTCAGTTGCCAGGACGAGAAATCGCAGATCAAGAACCGCGACAAGGGAATGCGCGTTTTGCGTTCGCGGCTCTATGAGCAGGAAATGGACAAGCAGAATGCGGAGCTGGCCAAGGAGCGCAAATCCCAGGTGGGCACCGGCGACCGCAGCGAGAAGGTTCGCACCTACAACTTCCCGCAGAACCGGCTTACCGACCACCGCATCGGCCTGACGCTGCACCAGCTCGACCTGGTGATGGAGGGCCGCCTGCAGCCCATCGTCGATGCGCTGATCACCCACTACCAGGCCGAGCAGTTGAAGGCCGACAGCAGCCAGGCGGCCTGAGCCTTGCCCACGATCGGCAAACTCGTCCGGGAAGCGGCGGAGCGGCTGCGGCGGGGTTCGCGGCCAGATCAGGCGCCGCCGGACCGCGCGGAACTGGTCTGCACAGAGCCGGACGATCCGCCACGAGACCGCGCCCGCCTGGACGCCGAGAGGCTGCTGCTCCACGTTCTCGGCCCCGGCAAGAACAAAGCCTGGCTGATGACCCATTTGGAAGAGGAACTTTCAGCCGCTGAGAGTACCCGCTATTCCCGGCTGATCGAGCGGCGTTTTCAGGGCGAACCCATCCAGTACATCACCGGCGAGACGGAGTTCTATGGCCTGCCCTTCCGCGTCACGCTCGATGTGCTCATTCCGCGCCCCGAGACTGAACACCTGGTCGAGAAAGTCATCGAGTTAGCCGCGCAGTTCAAGAATCCGCACATCGTAGACGTCGGCACAGGTTCGGGCGCCATCGCCGTCGCCCTGGCCCACGAACTGGCCCGTGCCCAGCTTCAGGCGCAGGTCACCGCCATCGATCTTTCTTCGCAAGCCCTGAAAATTGCCGAGGAAAACGCCCGGCGCAACGGAATTTCCATTCGCTTTCTCCAAGGCGATCTGCTGGCCCCCGTGGCGGGCGAGCGCTTTGAAATCATCGTTTCCAATCCACCCTACGTGCCCAGCGAAGACCGCGCCTCACTCTCGATCGAGGTGCGCGACCACGAGCCCGCCTTGGCTCTCTTTGCCGGTGAAGATGGCCTCGAAGTCTACCGCCGCCTGATTCCCGCCGCCTTCGACGCGCTCACTCCCAGCGGTTTTGTGGCTCTGGAAATCGGCTTTGGCCAATCGTCAGCGATTGCCACGCTGCTCATCGGCTCCGGCTTCGAGCAGATCGAATTCATCCCCGACCTGCAAGGCATTCCCCGCGTCGCCTGCGCCCGGCGGCCGTGAAGGGCGCTGCGCCTCACGCTTTCGGCGGTGCGTTCTGGCGCATGAGGAAATTGAAAACCAGCAGGGTAAGGATTCCAAAGACCATGGCCATCACCGCCAGCGGCACGCCGTAGGGGTGCCCCTCGGTCAGCGAGAAGCGGATCAGGATGATCGATACAATGAACGCGGCATTGCGGAAGACCAGTTCATATTCGCCGGAGACCTCCAGCGACAGGATCAGGATCAAAACATCGGTGAAGATCATCACCGTGAACAGGTCGTTATAAAACGCGGTTGCCGACTCGATGGCCCCGTGGCCGGGGAGAATAGCGCTATGGATGGCGACGGCAAGCAGGCCCAGGTCGTAAGCGGCCATCCCCAGCAGCAGCGCGGCCAGCCCGATGGCCACCACCTTCTTTTGCGCAATGAAGCGCGACGCTCCGCGCGACGGGATAGCCGTTCCCGAAGGCCGCACCCGCTGCGCCGCCACGTACTGAAAGACGCTCACCAGAAAGAACATCAGGAATCCGCCCCACATATCGAAAAAGGCGGGAAGCGCGTCCAGGGTCAACCGATGTTTGGTAACCAGGTCGTTGGCCGCGGCAATGTCCTTGAAAACATCGCGGATGAAGATCAGCGAGACAATTTCAAACTGGTTGGCAATCGAGCGGGTCATCGATGCGGGCAGCGCCGCAATAAGAATCAGCACCTCATAGAAGAGGATGATGTTGAACGGCGTGGAGACGGCGGTCAGGTAGTTTTGCCCGGCCTCGGCAATCAGCGGAGGTGGATACGTGAGCGAGCGGGCAAGAAAGATCAGCGCCAGATGAATAGCAAAACCGGCGATGCTCAGGCGGATGACCACGTGCTTGAGCAGCGTCTTGTTGCTCTCGGAAAAGATCAGGCCATGCAGGAGATCAATCTGGAGCCAGAAGCCGGCGAGTCTTTTGCGATTGCCACGAACGGATTCGTTCTGCGCGTCCGCCATTTTCCTCCTGGGTTCCGTCAGAGCTAGATTACCGCATACGATGCATGAGGCTGGCCGCCTTTTCCCAAAGACAGCGGTTCTCCAATTGCACTATACCGAAACCACAGCCGCAGAGCGGCTATTTTCTCCGGACCCCCTAAGGAACCTCTGCATAAGGTCTTGTTGTGCTGTTTTGACAGGGCACGGCTTTAGCCGTGCCGCCAGACGGTTTGAAAGGCTCTGGGCTTTAGCCCCTGAGGGGTGTATTTTCAATCATTTGCGCTCCCTCAATGGCTAAAGCCACAACTCTATTGCTTCTTCATTCGGCACGGCTAAAGCCGTGCCCTTTCAAAATTTAACTTGTGCAGAGGTTCCCTAACGACGGGTTTTCGTCGCTAGGGCGGAATTAAAAGCTACTCAGCGCAAAGTCGGTCAGTGTACATGAATTGGAGGACCGCTATATTGGCAGATTGTAGCGCAAACTTGACAAAATTCCGGGTGTGCACAGTTTTCCGTAATATTGCGGCTCCAGCCCTACCCCATGTACATTCCGCCGTTTACATCCAGCACGTGGCCGGTGATGTAGGCTGCCGCGTCCGAGGCCAGGAATTTGACTGCCTGCGCAATTTCCAGGTCGGTCCCCGGCCGGCCCAGCGGAATGGCGGCGATCATGGCCGCGCGCTGCTTTTCGTCCAGCACGGCGGTCATCGGCGTCTCGATGTACCCTGGCGCCACGGCATTCACGGTAATCCCCCGCGAGGCCAGCTCGCGCGCCATCGAGCGGGTCAGCCCGATCAGGCCGGCCTTTGAGGCCGCGTAGTTCACCTGGCCCGCCTGGCCCGTGCGGCCCACCACGCTGGTGATGTTCACGATCCGCCCCCAGCGATTCTTGAGCATCGGGCTCAGCAGGGCCTGGGTCAGCAGAAAGGCCCCGGTCAGGTTGGTCCGGAGCACATCGTCCCAGTCCTCCCGCTTCATGCGGAGCATCAGCCCGTCGCGGGTGATGCCGGCGTTGTTGACCAGGATCTCGATCTTGCCGTAACTCTCGACCAGCGATTTCGCGACGGATTTGATCGATTCCTCGCTGGCCAGATCGAGCGGAATGGCCGCGGCCTCGCCGCCGGCTCCCTGAATCTCCTCGACGGCCTCGGCCAGCTTGACCTCATTGCGCGCCGCCAGCACCACCGTGGCCCCGGCCCGCGCCAACTCCAGCGCGCAGGCCCGTCCGATGCCCTGCGAAGCCCCCGTCACCAGCGCAATTCTTCCCTGCAAATCCTTCATACTCTCTAGTCAACCCTGCGCGCGCACGCAACTCCGCGCCCTTTCGTCCCCTCATTATAAGGGGGCAAAAGTCAGCTCAGGAATTCGTTTCGGAAACCGGGCAATTCTCTGGTTCGGAAATCAGAGCCGCGACCGCGCACCGAATAGCGCCGTCCCCACGCGAATGCGCGTCGCGCCCTCTTCGATGGCCAACGGAAAGTCGCCGCTCATGCCCATCGAGAGCACCTCGAACGAGAGGCGGGGATAAGCGGCGGCCCAGCGCTCGCGCCACTGGCGCAGGCTGCGGAAACAGGCGCGCATCTCCGCCTCGGGAACGCCCAAGGGAGCAATCGTCATCAGCCCGCGCATTTGCAAATGAGGCATCGAAGGCAGCCGGTCCAGCAGTTCAGCGGCCTCGGCGGAGCCTGGGTCCAGGCCGGCCTTCGACTCCTCGGGGCTGAGCTTGACCTCGATCAAAACCGGCAGCCGCTTGGCGCACTTGCCCGCTGCTTCATTCAGCCGCTCGGCCAGGCGCAGCGAGTCCAGTGAGTCAATGCCGTCAAAAAGCTCCACGGCGCGCTGCGCCTTGTTCGATTGCAGGTGGCCGATCAGGTGGATGCGGATGGAAGCGCGGAGAAGGCGCGAAGGTGCGTCCTCCGAAGGGTTTGCCACCACGCTGCTCGCCGCTGGGTTTGGTGCTGGACTTGCTGCTTCTGGGCTCACGCCTTCGAGCGATGCGTCCAGTTTCAGCGCTTTGGCGGCAAACTCTTGCACGCGGTTTTCGCCGAAGAGCGTCAAGCCCAGCGCGGCGGCTTCGGCGATGGTGCTAGCCGGGTAAGTCTTCGAGACGGCCATCAGTTCGACCTCGGCGCGTGCGCGGCCAGCGTGGCGGCAGGCCTCCGCGATTGCTTCTTCCAGCCCTTCGAGATTTTCTCTGAGCGCCATCATCGTACCCCCCATAAAATCTAACCCGGCTTTATGCTTCGGCCCACAACGCTTGCATACAATCGGAGTATGTGGACCGTCATTCTGCTCATCTTCTCCAACATCTTCATGACCATCGCCTGGTACGGCCACCTGAAGTTCCGCCAGGAGGCCTTGTGGAAGGTGATCCTGGTCAGTTGGGGCATTGCGCTGCTCGAATACTGCTTCCAGGTGCCAGCCAACCGCATCGGCTTGGGCCGCTTCAGCCTCGTTCAACTCAAGGTGATCCAGGAGATCATCACGCTGGCGGTCTTCGCCGTCTTCATCACCCTCTTCTTTGGCCAGCATCTGCGCTGGAATCACGCTGCGGCTGGAGTGTGCCTGGTGGCGGCGGCCTTCTTCGCCTTCCACTCCTGGTAGCGCCATCCCACCCTTGCGGCAAGAGTTGCAAGAAGCAGGTCCTTCGACTCTGCTGCGCTACGCTCAGGATGACAGTCGCAAGGATGGGGCACCCACATGGGAACAACAACAAGCTGTCAAAGACCTGGCGAGTCAGCCAACTCCTGCGAGCGAATAGCGAGCGTCTGGCCCCACCGCAGGTGGTCAGTGCCCGTGCTCCTCTAAAAATTTCTCCGCTTCCAGAGCCGCCATGCAGCCCGAGCCGGCGGCGGTAATGGCCTGGCGGTAGCGGCGGTCCTGCACGTCACCGCAGGCAAAAACGCCAGGAACGACGACGCCGTTGCGGATAACCAGCACGTTGCCGGTGGTGCGGATGTAGCCGTCGTCGTCGAGATCGATCTGGCTGGAAAACATCTTCGTGTTGGGCTCGTGTCCGATGCCGAGGAAGAGGCCGCTGATGGGCAAAATGCTTTTCGTCCCGTTGGTCACGTCGCGCAAGCGCACGCCCTTCACTTCCTTTTCTTCAACGCCCAGCACCTCCTCGATCACGACGTTGGCGCGCAGCTCGATGCTGGGATGCGCCAGGACGCGCTCCAGCATAATCTTCGAGGCGCGAAAGCCCGAGCGGCGATGGAGCAGCGTGATTTTGGAAGCAAAGCGGGTAAGGAAGAGCGCCTCTTCCATCGCCGAATCCCCGCCGCCCACCACGGCAATCTCCTTGCCGCGGAAAAAGAAGCCGTCGCAGGTGGCGCAACTGGAGACGCCGTGGCCGATCAGCGCCTGTTCGCTGGGCAATCCCAGCCAGCGGGCGCTCGCTCCGGAGGCGACGATCAGCGTGCGCGCCGGAATTTCGCCGGCCGAGGTCTCAAGCCGGAAGGGATTTGCATTCAAATCCACCGCCTTCAAATGGGCCAACTGGAAGCTGGCGCCGAAACGGGCGGCCTGCTTTTTCATATTGTCGATCAGATCGGGGCCCTGTACGCCCTCCGGCCAGCCGGGAAAGTTTTCCACCTGGGTGGTCATCGTGAGCTGTCCGCCGGGCTCGTGGCCCTCCAGAACCAGGGGTTCAAGTCCGGCGCGGCCGGCGTAGATGGCGGCGGTGAGTCCGGCGCAGCCGGAACCGAGGATTACGGTTGAACGAATCTCTGTCATGAGCCTTCCCGAGTTGATTTTAGACGTTTTCGGGCGGGAAGATGGACAGTGCCGTCAACTTTCAGCCGCAACTGAGCCTCCGGGCTTTGTGCGGCTCTCGATTTGCGGTTGAGAGAAAGCCCTTCCGCCATGGCTGCGTCCATCCTCACAGCCGCGTGTCGTACGCGCCCAGGTCACCATGGCGGCAAAACCCACGTCATGTATGAATCACAGCGAAAGTGCTCTGCGTCACATATAATGGATTTGGCGTGAATTACGTCAGTTTATCGGGTTGATCTTGGGCTATAATTGCTCCATTGCCTGAGTTTATGTTCAGTTGCTCGGGTTTAATTGCTCGATTCTATCGGATTGATATTGGACTCTAAACTGTTCAGTCACTCAACCAGGATCGTCTCACGCGCTGCTGGTTTGCGCTGTTGGTTACGCTGGTTCAGCCATGATTCGTATGTGGCTGGCCGTTCTCCGGCTGCGGGGGCGGCGTGTATCATGTAAATGGGTCATATCGGATCTCGAAGATTGCGTTCAGAGGGGCAATAGGACGCGCTTCGCGATGTCTGTTTTCCTTGGTTTTTTCTGCCATGGCAGCGGATTCGGCCCGGATTGAAGAGCCCCACAATGAATCACCACTTTAAGGAGAAAGCCAGTATGAAAAATTTCATCCGTTCTGCCGCCAACTGGAAGCTGGTTGTGCCGGTTCTGTTCCTGGGATTCGTTTTTGCCGCAACCGCCGCGCAGGCACAGTTGGGCTTTGAAGGCCCCACGGGCATCTACGTTACCCCGCTCGCCTACACCGCCGCCTCCCCGCACAATGGCCTTGGAAAGCCCTTCATCGCCTTCCATTATCTGTCTTTGGGCAATGTGGTCGGCGACTTCGCCACCGTCTCGGTCACCGAAGGCTTTGCCAAGCGCTTTGAGCTGGGCTACACCAGCGTGTTGCACTCCAATGGCCAGTATCAGGTGCCTTCCTTTTCTGAGCACGCAGGCACTTGGGAGAGGGGCATGAATAGCGGCTCCTGGGATAATGTGCACGAGGGAAGGCCCACAGACGCGGGCTTCAACATTGTCAACGGCAAGGTGACGGTCATCTCCGAGAGCCCCAAGTGGATTCCGGCGATCGCCGTGGGCGGAATCTACCGCTTTGGCGATCACTTTGTGGGTGACGGAGCTACCGAGAGGTACGTGACCGTGGTTCACCCGATAGGTGGTCCCCGTACAGTCACAGTCGATGAGCGGCAGCAGAACACCCGGAACGGCGACATCTACGTGGTTGGGTCCAAGACCATCACGCAGATCAGCAAGCATGTCCCGGTTCTGTTCAGCGCCGGCTTGCGCGGCACCGATGCCGAGTTGTGGGGTTTGGCCGGCAATGCGCCCGGATTTGAACTGCGCGCCTTCAGCTCGCTGGCCCTGGTCTTCCACGGCCCCGCAAAGAGCACCATCATCGCGGGCACCGAGTTCGCGCAGCAGCCGCGGCAGGTCAAGGTGGGCAATTTGTCTTTGCTCGACATTCCGTCCACTCAAACCTACGCACTGCGCATCGTCCCCACGCCCAAGGCTAAACTCAACGTCGATCTTGGTGTTCTGCATGCCGGCCACTACAACACTGGGATCAATGTCAACGATCGCTTTGTAGCTGGCATTTCGTACGGCTTCTAAGGGTTCTTGCTGCTATAGCAGCCCTTTGTAACCGCTGTTGCACTCTACAGAATGGCGATCTCCTCAGCCAGCGATGAAAGTCATTCGCTGGTTTGAGGAGGTCGCCATTTTTTTGTCCTGTTTCCAGCATTTTTCTTGGAATCTACCTAAAAACTCGATTTCAGGTGAAGGGTACGGGCTTTAGCCCGTACATTATCAAAGGCAAAAATGGATGAGGGCTTTAGCCCCTGAGGGAGGTTTATCGCAACTATTTGCATTCCCTCAGCGGCTATAGCATTTTCGGAATTGCTGTAGATCGAAACCTCACACTCAAGCAACATTGTTTTTAATCAGATTCTTGGATTTCCAGGAGTCTTCCCCGCTTCAGCATCGATGGCTGTTTTTTGCTATCGTTTGGGAGTAGCTTCCGGGAGGCGCGATGAGCGGCCGGCTGTGGCGATTGGCTCTGATGATACTGCTGGCGCTCGCGCCAGCCTGGGCGCAGACGGCGGGCATCGACCCGGCTCTCGTGGCCAGGGCCAATGCTGGCGACACCGCCGCCGAGGTGCGGGTGGGAGAGTGCTACGCGGCGGGCCAGGGCGTCGCGCGGGATTTGACGCAGGCCGCGGAGTGGTACCGTAGGGCAGCCGAAAAGGGCGACATGGCCGGCGAGCTGCGTCTGGCCGCGCTTTATCGCGACGGTGGCAAGGGCTTTCCGCGCCAGATGGACCAGGCGGCGGAGTGGTATCGCCGGGCAGCCGAGCAGGGCGACGCGGGCGCGCAGGGCACTCTCGGCCTGCTTTACTCGATCGGCCAGGGGGTTCCGCAGGATTTCGCCGAGGCTTACTACTGGCTGGACCTGGCGGCGGCCGCCGAAGGGCCGATGCAGGAACAATACGCCCAAAACCGGCAGATGGCCGGCGCCCACATCACCGTCGATGAGCTGGAAGAGATCGAGGAGCGGGTGGCCAAATGGCAGGCCGCGCATCCGCGGCCGGGCAAGAGCCAACATTGATCCGGCCCTGAACGAACCAAACAAATTTGGGTGCCCCACCCTCGCTGTCATTCTGAGCGAAGCGCAGCGAAGTCGAAGAACCTGCTTCTTGCAACTTTTGCGGCTAGGGTGGGAACCGGTGTCGCATTCCTATGGGGCCGGAGCAAATAACTTTGCTGTTCCTTCGACAATCGGCACGTATGCTGAAGACAATGCGATTTTCACTGCTTTTCAGGACGAATCGAAGCGCGCTCTTCCTCCTTTGCCTCCTGGCCTTTGCGCTGGCGGCGGCCCTCGCCCAATCTCCCGCCGTTACGCTCACGCCCGCGCTGGTCGAAGCCGGTTCGCCGGAGCTGATTCGCGTGGATCTGGCCGGCGTGGCGAGCATCAATGGCGAGTGGATGGGCCATAAGCTGGAGTTTTTTCGCGGGCCTGACGGGCAGCCCGGGCCTGAAGGGCGGTCCGAACTCGACGGGCGGTCCTGGTTCGCGCTGGCCGGGGTTGATGTCGAGGCCGCCGCAGGCCCCTCGGAGCTGAAGATTTCCGCGCGGCTGGCGCAGGGCGGCGTGCGCGAGCTGGACAGTACGGTCGAGATTCTGCCTGCGCACTACCGCACCAGCTCGCTTACCGTGGCGCCACAGTTTATCGAGCCCGGCCCGGAGGAGCTGAAGCGGATTGAGGAGGAAAAGCAGCTCAAGGAGAGGATTTTTACCGTGAGCGCTCCTGAGCCGCTTTGGACGGGCAGCTTTCAGCCGCCGGTGACGGCCGAGCCCACTGACAGCTTCGGCACGCGCCGCACCTTCAATGGCCAGTTGGCCAGCATTCACAAGGGGATGGACTTTCGCGCCGTGGAGGGGACACCGGTGCGGGCCGCCAATCGCGGGGTGGTGGTGCTGGCTCGGCCGCTCTATTACGAGGGCAACTGCGTGGTCATCGATCACGGGCTGAATCTGTTCACGATCTCGATGCACCTCTCGCAGATTGCCGTGCGCGAGGGCCAGCCGGTGGCTGCGGGCGACCTGCTGGGGCTGAGCGGCGCAACGGGCCGCGTCACCGGGCCGCACCTGCACTGGGGCGTCCGCTGGCGGGAGGCCTACCTGGACCCCGCCAAGCTGCTGCAACTGAATCTGAACGGGGTGCGTTAGAGCATTTTCACTGATGGCGCGCGGTCTGGGTGCCCCATCCTTGCGGCGTTCTGAGCGAAGCCGAAGAATCTGCGTTTTGTAGATGGCCGCAAGGGTGGGGAGGCCATGAACCTCAGCCGGCCCGCAGTCAGCTAGAGGCTAGAAGCTAGCGGCTGTTCTTATAGAGCTCTTCCAGCGCGTCGCAGGCCGAGCCAACCCCGTCCTCGCGGCTGAGTTGCTGGGCCACGCTCTCGGCCCGCCGGGCCAGCAGCGGATCGGCCAGCATCGAGCGCAACCGCCGCGCCACCCGCAGGGGCGTATAGTTCGCGCGCTGGATGACCCGCGCCACCTTCAGCCGCATCATCCGCCGCCCGTTGTCCGGCTGGTCGTGCGAGAAGGGCATAATCAGCATTGGCCGGCCGGCGCGCAGGCATTGCGCCGTCGTCCCCACCCCGCCCTGGTGCACCACCATCGCCGCGCGGTTGAAGAGCGCCGAGTAGGGCGCGTACTCGGCCACGCAGATGGACTCCGGCAGTTTGGTCCGCAGCCGGTTGCGCGGGTCGGTGCCAATCAAAAGCACTGCGCGAATGCCCAGCCGGATGGCCGCCCGCGCCGAAAACTCGTAGAACTTGCCCGCCGCCAGCACCGCCGCCGAGCCCAGCGTGAAGACCACCGGGGGCTCGCCCGCCGCCAGAAATTTTTCCAGCTCCGGCGGCAGGGACGCGTTGCCTGCGTCGGCGTCGTAATAGCAGAAGCCGGTAATCCGCGTGTGCTCCGGCCAGTCCTTCTGCTCCGTTCCCAGCACGCGGGAAAACAAGGCCAGCACCAGCGAGGGCGAGTGCTTGGCGTCAAAGAGCGGATTCGCGCCCTTCTTGAGCCCCAGTTCGCGGCGCAGCTCGTAGATCGGCTCGGGCCACTTGCGGCTCACAAACCGCGCCACTCGCTTGATGACCCTCCCGAAGCCGGGAATCGCCTTGTCGGCCCGCGCCAGCCGCGGATACGGCGGCAGCACCGGCGGGTCGAAGGCGGAAAAGAACGAGAGCGGCGCCAGCACGTAGCTGGCCCAGGGAATCCCCGTCACCTCGGCCACCAGCGGGCCGGCGTAATTCAGCTCGCCCAGGAGCAGCAGGTCGGCGCGTTCCGGTTTGGTGGCCGCATCCAGCAGGTCGGCGTAGGTCTCACGCAGGGCGGGAAAGAGAAAATCCCGCAGCCCCCGCTCGGTGCCCCGCTTCACGTCGTAGACCATTTCGGCCAGGATGGTGTTCGAGGGGTCGATGTCCGGGCGGACGGCGTGGAATTCGAGGTCCAGCGGCCTGATCTTCGGCCCGTAGACGGCCGGCAGCGCCATCACCGGTGTGTGGCCCCGCCGCTTCAACTCCAGGGCAATGGCGATCAGCGGGTTGATGTCGCCAAAGGTGCCGATATTCGACAGAACAATGCGCAAAATGAAGTCCTCAAAGCCGGTTTGGGTTGCTGCTATGAGGGTAATGCATCGGGCCTGGGAGTTGGCCGATTGCCCCTGGTTGCGCTTCAGGTGATACGTTATTCCTGACGGCCCTTATGAACCGACGCACACGCAGAACGCTTTGGGGAGTGGCCGCGGTCCTGCTGCTTTTGGCCGTGGCCATCTTCCTGCGCTCCAAAGCCCCGCCCGAGGCCGCGCGCCTCTTGCCCGAGTCCGACGGCATTGTCTACGTCAACCTCAAGCCCCTCCGCGTCTTCTTCCACAAGGACATGAAGCCGCCCCAGCATGAGCCCGAGTACCAGCAGTTCATCGACGCCACCGGCATCGACTGGGAGCGCGACCTGGACCAGGCGGCCATCGCGCTGCACCGCATGAGCGACCCCCACGGCCCCAACGGCCCGGTGGCCTACTCGATGGTGCTGGTGGGCAAGATTACCGGCCAGCGGCTCAACGCCTGGCTCGACGCCCACGCCACAGCCCGCGAGTCCTACGCCGGGCACACGGTTTATTCCATCCCCTCCGAGGGCCGGACCGTCCGGGTCGCGCAGATCGGCTACGACATGGTGGCCGTCTCCAACACTCCCACCCCCGAGCAGATCCACTCCGTCCTCGACCGCCACGCCACCGCCGCCTGGCCCTTTGCCGGCTCCACGCTGCTCCGCCAGCACTACCACGACGTGCCGCTGCTCTCGATCACCTGGGGCGTGGGCCAGATCGGCCTGCCTTTTTCTGAGAATGGGGCCATCAAAATCCTGGGATTTTCTCTCCACCTGGCCGACAACTCCACCCTGATCGCCAGCGTGGCGCCGGAGCTGTCCATGGCCGGCGTGCTGCGCCTCCGGGTCGAGGAGATTGCCCCCAGCGACAAGGTGGCCGACAGCCAGGCCGCCGAGCTGGCCACCCTGGTCACATTGGCCCGCGGATTCACCCTCCCGCTGGCCGATAACGCCGCCAACAACGGACTGAAAGAGCTGCTGAAGACCGCCGAGGTCACCGTCGAGAAGCGCAACCGGGTGGTGGTCACGGCCACGCTGACGCATTCGCTCTTCAACGCTCCGGCCGCCAGCCCAAACCCTCTGACGGAGGCCCCGGCCAGCCCCGGCGCGGCCCGATAGGACGAGACAGTGCAGACGAGCCAGATGGCATAGGAATCTGTGGAACGGCTCTGCGCTTTGAAGGGGATGGGCTTCAGCTCGTCCGTTGAGAGCCGGGAAGAATTACTGGCTTTAGCCTCTGACGGAATGCCAGTAGCCGCAATAAACCTCCCTCAGGGGCTAAAGCCCTCATCCATTTTTGCCTTTGATGATGTGTACGTGCTAAAGTCCATACCCTTCACTAAAGCCGATTGCCCAACAGATGCAAAAGCCGCCCCGGCTCCCGCGCAATGGGGGAGCCGGGGCGGCTTTTGCGCTACCAGGCTGAATAACGTGGCCGGGGCTGTTTTGCGCGGCCTCGAAGGCTTCTATTTACTGAGCGAGGCCATCGCGCCGGGGCTGTCCAGCGCAAGCTGCGCGTAGGTGACGCGCAAATATTTGTGCGGATTGACCGCAACATGATGGACGCGCACCTCATAGTGCAGGTGCGGGCCAGTGGCGCGGCCTGACTGGCCCACGTAGCCGATCACCTGGCCGCGCATTACGCGCTGGCCGGGCACGACCGCTATCAGCGACAGATGACCATATAGCGTCTGCAGGTCGTGGCCGTGGTCGAGCACAATCTCGCGGCCGTATCCGCCACCGTTCACGGTGGCTTCGGCCACCTCGCCGCCGGTCGAGGCGCGCACCGGCGAGCCGTAAGCGGCAGCGATGTCGATGCCGGAGTGGAAGGCGCCTTCACCGTTGATCGGATCCTGGCGCTCGCCGAAGCTGGAGGTCACGCGGCCTTCGAGCGGCCACAGCGAGGGGGCGTCGGCCAACTCCGTCCAATCGCCGGTAGAGCTGGGCGACAGGCCGCCCTCCAGGGCACGGGCGACCTGGCCCGACATGGCCTGGGTGCGCAGCGCATAAAACTGGTTGATGGAGAGCTTTACCTGCTGCGGGTCGACGTCCTGCTGGTTCACGTCGTCGCTCAGAGCCAGACTGGAGGGCGTGGGAGCGGCCGCAGCGGCGTCTGCCGCCGTCTTGGCCGCGGCCAGGTTGTTCTGCCGCAATCCGTAGAGCGCGGTCACCTCATTGGCCAGAGCGCCCAGCGAGGCCACCTGCACATTGCGATCATGCGCAACCTCGGCCATCTGCTGGTAGTCCTTGCGCAGCGTCTCGCGATCCTGGCGGACCTGGTTATAACGCTCGGTCTTCAGCAGCATACGGGTATAGGAACCGGCCAGCCCCACGATGGTAAAGGCTCCCACCAGCGCGGCGGCCATAAATCCATACACATAATGAAGAGGCAGGGAAATCTTGCGAAGCTGCCCGTCCTCATCCCTGGCGACAAATAAAATGTAATAGCGTTTGCGTAGCATCTTCGCCTTTCATCCCTGCCGTTTGCAGGGCCGCAATTTGCCGCGTACTCGATGAAAGCGCAAGGTACATGAACTCTTCAGCCCTTGAAAACCACACACGCACCGACGGCGTATTTTTCGTGACGTTACTTTAGACTACCAAGCTGTTCCCTGCCGGTCAATGAATTTGCCCCAATGAATACTGTGCATTTTGGCTCTATATCGGCGTAAATGCACCAGAAAACGAGCATTTCCCGGAAAAATCTCGGGGCTTTGCCCTATTCTCATAAGGTGCGCCTGCAAGAGACCCATTTCGGAACCATGCGCGGACGAGGCGAACTCGCCCTGCTGGCAGAAATTCGAGCCCGGGCTATCCGCGCCGGCCAGATTGGCGGCCTGCGCGGCGGCTTGCGTCTGGGGATCGGCGACGACTGCGCACTGGTGGCTCCGCGCCAAGGCGAGGAGCTGGCGGTGACGACGGATTTGTCGATTGACGGCCGGCACTTTCGCCTCGACTGGCACCAGCCCGAGACCGTCGGCCACCGCGCCCTGGCGCGGGGCTTGAGCGACCTGGCCGCCATGGGAGCGCATCCCGTAGCCGCCTTTCTTTCCTTGGGCTTACCGCGCTCGCTGACCGTCGCCCCCAGGCGCCGTCCGGGCGGACTCAGGCCTGGCTCCGGTTCCAGGTCCAAGTCCTGGGTTGAGCGTTTTTTTGACGGCTTTCTGGCCCTGGCCGAAGCTCACTCGACCCCGCTGGCTGGCGGCGATCTGGCCGAATCTCCGCTGGCGGTGGCCGACATCGTTCTGGTTGGCGCCGTGCGGCGCGGCCGCGCCCTGCTCCGTTCCGGCGCCAAGCCCGGCGACCTGCTCTACATCACTGGCACCCTGGGCGGAGCCGCCGCCGGCCTCGCACGGCTGGCTGAACTGGCCGAAGCCCGCCCCGGCAGCTCCAATCCGCCGCGCATTCCCAAAAAGCTGGAGGCCGAGTTTGCCCCGCACCTCTACCCCCAGCCGCGCATCCGCCAGGGCCTCTGGTTGCAACGCGACGGCTTGGCCTCGGCCGCGCTCGACGTGAGCGACGGCCTCTCAACCGACCTGGCTCACCTCTGCCAGGAGTCCGGCGTGGCCGCCGAGGTCGATGCGGCTCTGCTGCCCGTCCACCCGGCCGCCACCCTCGATCAGGCCCTCCATGGCGGCGAGGACTACGAACTCGTCTTCACCGCGCCCGCCACGGCCCGGCTGCCCCGCTCCATCGCCGGCGTCAAAATCACGAGAATCGGCCGCATCGTGAAGGCCCGGCGTGGAGAGCCGGCTCTGAAGCTGCTCACTCCGCAGGGCCCTCGGCCCTTTGAACCGCGCGGCTGGGAGCATTTTTCATAGGCTCTGTTTTGAGGCTGCTCTTCACCCCTGACATCCCTCACCGTCTATCATCGAAGTTGTGACCACTCCCACCCCCCGCGTTCGCTTTGCTCCCTCGCCCACCGGCCTGCTTCATGTGGGCAATGCCCGCACCGCGCTCTACAACTGGCTCTTTGCCCGCCGCGTGGGGGGCATATTCATCCTCCGCATCGAGGACACCGACCTGGAACGCTCCGAGGCGCGCTACGAGGCTCAGCTCGTCGAGGATCTGCGCTGGCTGGGCCTGGACTGGGACGAGGGCCCCGCCGGTCCTGGCCAGCCGGGCGGGCTTTCCGGGGCTGAAGAGGGCGGTTCCTACGAAAAAGGCGATTTCGGCCCCTATCGCCAGTCCGAACGGCTGGAAATCTACGCAGCGCACACCGAGCGCCTCCTGGCTGTGGGCAAGGCCTACCGCTGCTTCTGCACTCCAGAGGAGTTGGAGGCCGAACGCAAGCTGGCCATGGCCGAGCACCGTCCGCAGATTTACTCCGGCCGCTGCCGGAATTTAACGTCGGCGGAGATCGAGAAAAATCTGGCCACAGGCAAGCCCTTCGCCGTCCGGCTGCGCATCGAGGACCACCCGCTCTGCTTTCACGATCTGGTGCGCGGCGAGGTCGAGTTTGCCGCCGAGTCGGTCTCGGACCCCATTCTGGTCCGTTCGGCCATGGGCGGAGCGGGCGGCCTGTCCGTTTCCGGGGCTGGCTCCGGCTTTGGGGGCGTCCCGGTATACAACTACGTGGTCACCGTCGACGACGCGCTGATGCAAATCACCCACGTTATCCGTGGCGACGACCACATCTCGAACACCCCCAAGCAGGTGGCAATTTACCAGGCCTTCGGCTGGCCGGTGCCGGAGTTCGCCCACCTTTCGACGATTTTGGGGGCCGACCGCGAGCGGCTCTCCAAGCGCCATGGCGCCACCTCGATTGCGACCTTCCGCCAGATGGGCTACCTGCCCGAGGCGCTGGTCAACTACCTGGCCCTGCTCGGCTGGGGAGCGGAGGACGGCAAGACGGAGACCTTCACGCTGGAGGAGCTGACGCAGGCCTTTTCTCTCGAGCGCGTCACGCCGAGTCCGGCCATCTTCGATTTTGACAAACTCAACTGGCTCAACCGCCACTACCTGAAGCTGGCCGACCCGGAGCGGCTGGCGGCGCTGGCCTGGGGCTACTTTGCGGACCGGCTGCCGACCCGCGACAGGTCATCGGAACCAGAAAAAAACTGGTTCGCCCGCCTGCTCACCCTGCTGGTTCCTGCCATCGATCACCTCGACCAGCTTCCGTCAAAGGCCGCGCCGGTCTTCGGCTTCGATCCCGTTGCCGCCCGCGCCGACGCTGAGAACGCCGCCATTCTCGCCGCCGATTCGGCTCGCGTTGTGCTCACTGGGCTGGCCAGCCGCATTCGCGCCCACACGGGCCCGGTGACGCCAGAGGCTTTCAAGGCCTGGATGAACCAGATCAAGGCCGCCACCGGCGTCAAGGGCAAGGAGCTGTTTCACCCGGTGCGCATTGCCCTCACCAGTGCTCACTCCGGCCCGGAGTTCGACAAGCTGATTCCACTGATCGAAGATGGCGCGGAACTGAGCCGAGGCTGGCCGCAAGCCATTCCCAGCATTCGGGACCGCATCGAAAGTTTTATAGGAGTCTGAGCGCTATGGCCAGCCTCTTCCGGCAATCCATCTTCTGGATCTCCCGCTATCCGCCCCCTTCGCTGGCCATTGTGCTCTGCCCGCAGGGCGGCCGCCAGTTGCGTGACGATTTGCTCGCCATCCGGCGTGGCGGCATCCAGACCCTGGTTTCGCTGCTGGAAGAGGAGGAGGCACACGGCTACGATCTGGCGAAGGAAGGCCAACTGGCAGGGCAGTTGGGCCTGCAATTTCTTGCTCATCCTCTCCCCGACCACAGCACCCCGCCCGACAGAGGCGCATTCCGAGCTTTCGTCTCTGGGCTGGCCGACCGCCTCCGCACCGGGGAGCAGATCGGCGTGCATTGCCTGGGCAGTGTCGGCCGGAGCACCGTTACGGCGGCCTGTGCGCTGATCGAGCTGGGCTGGGAGCCAGCGGCGGCTCTGGCCGCCATTGAATCCGCTCGCGGCCGCCCGGTTCCCGACACCGAGGAGCAGCGGAGGTGGATTCTCGGCTACCGGGCGCGTCCGGAACGATAGCACTCCAGTTGTAAATCGAAGATTCTGGAGGGAGCAGGGGGCTTCAGCCCCCTGAAATAGAGCGAATGAGCAGGGCCTTCAGGCACGGGCTTTTGCCGCGGCTGCTGAGCAGCTTTCCTTGGGGAACAGCCATTTGCCGTCCAGTTTTCTGTGTACAGCAACTGGAGAACGGCTCTACCCGGCTCGCGCCGCCAGTTCCGAGGGCGCCAGCAGCGTCTCGTAGCCCGCGTAGACCCCTTCAAAGACCGCGTCCCAACTGGCGGTGAGCGCATAGGCCCGCGCCGCCTGCCGCATCCGGGCATGGCGCTCCGGGTCGGCCAGGATTCCGGCGATGGCGGCGGCGAACTCCTCGTCGCAGGCAATCCGCCCGGTCTCGCCATCGCGGACAATGGTTCGCGGGCCGCCGTCGGGGGTGACGATGGCGGGAACGCCGCTGGCCAGGGCCTCCAGAACCACATTGCCGAAGGTGTCGGTGTGCGAGGGAAAGACGAACAGGTCCATCTTCGCGTAAGCCGCTGAAAGCGCCTCGCCCTTCAGCACTCCGGAGAACTCGGCGCGCGGCAGCCGCTCCCGCAGCCAGTCCTGCTCGGCTCCGTGGCCCACGATCAGGAAGCGGAAGTTCGTCAGCCCTATACGCTCCAGCTCCTGCTGAATCTGGACGAGCAGCGCGACGTTCTTCTCGACCGAAAGGCGGCCGACAAAACCCAGAATGAATGCGCGGTCCTCGGGCCGCCGCCTGCGTTTGGCAGGATGGAAGAGCTCGGCGTCGACGCCGCGCGGCATCAGGTGGCAGCTCCGGCCCGTGGCGTGCTCCAGCAGCTTGCACAGCTCCGGGTTGGGGGCAAACAGGACGCGGGCCACGGAGTAAAACCGGGCCGCCGCGAGCAGGGCCAGATCCTCGATCTTCTGCCCCGTCGCCGCCGATTGCCGCTTCGGCAGCAGGCGCAGAAACCAGCCCGACCGCCGCGCCGCGTATTCGTGCACGTTGGTGTGCCAACTGGCGGCCAGCGGCAGCCCCAGATGGTGAGCCAGTCCCGCGCCCAGCATTCCCACCTCGCTGGGGCCGGTAATATGGATCAGGTCGGGCTGGAAGCGCTCCAGAACCTCGCCGATCAGCGGAATGTGGCGCAGAAAGGCTGGATCGAAGCGCAGGTCTTTTTCGAGGGCAAAGGAGAGAAAGCCGCGCGGCAGCTCCAGCGTGCTCACGCTGCCCTCCTCGATGATGGCCTGTGTGCGCTCTCCGGCGCGGACGCATAGGAAGGGCAGGCCCCGCCTTCGCGCAAAGGCCTCGAAGTGGCGGCTGGTGTGCGCTACCCCGTTCACCTCATGGAAGGAGTCGGGGAAGTAGGCCACGCGCGGCATTCTAGAGCGGTTCTCCAATTCACGTATCCTGACCAACTATGTGCAAGGTGGCTTTTTCTTGATGAAAAAGCCACTCAGCGGCTGTGGTTTCGGGGTATAGCAATTGGAGAACCGCTATACCGTTCATGCAATTCCTTCAGAGCGCCTGCCACACACGCCCTTTCCAAGCCGCGAGCTTTTCGGCTGCAAGCCGTTCGCCGCCAGCCGAATCGTGCTCTTGCAAACCCCAAGAGTCTCAGCCGTCATACTCGCCCATGGCCAGGCGCAACTGGCGCGACTCGCTCCAGGCCATGCGCAATCCGCCCGAGACCAGCCCCGCGCCCATCAACTGCACCAGCCCAATCCCAATGCTCATCGCCCTGGGCGGCGCTCCATTCGGCCATAGTTGGCTCAGCGGCCGCGCCACGCCATTCGAGTCCGGATGGTAGACGCGCTCGTCCCAGGTGCGTGAGCCCTGCGGAAACTCCGGGTAGTGGCGGATGGCGTCGAGGGTCGATTGCAGCAGGCGGTGCTTCCATGGCTCGGCGTACTGGGGCATGAAGAGCACATCGCTCCTCTTTTGCCGCCGCACTTCGTGGACAAACTCGGTAAAGCTGATCGCATTGGTCAGGTTTATGTTGGCGTTCGCTTCCACGCCGTGCCGGTCGCCGCCCGAGATCAACAGCATATTCCACCGTTCGGCCAACTGCCCCACCGCCCGGTTTTCACCCCAGTTGCGCAGCCCGTTCAACTCCAGCGCATGCAAGTAATTTCCATTCTTCTGGAGAAACTGCCCCACCAGGAACTCGTGCTTCTCCCGGCCGGCCAGGTACAGGTCCCACAGCGGGTGGTTGAAGATCACAAGCACATTCGGCTCCGCGTCGAGCGCCCGCAGAATCTCGGTCAGCCGTGCATCGCTGGGGTGGGCCGTGTAATCGGCCAGCGTCTCCATCCACTCCGCGGCCCTGGCGCTGGGCAGGTTGTGCACCCCGAGATGAAAGGATTGCCCGCCATAAGGCGCCGTCCACTCCACCGAAACCGGAATCTGCCGCGCGCTCGGAACGGTGCGCAGCAGCATGGGCGCCGTGATGCTGTCGTGGTCGGTGATGGAAACCATCGGCCCGAGTTCCAGTTTCTCAATCTGGCGGCTTTCTAGGTCGAAGGCCAGCTTGGGCGTCATCGGCGGCGTCCAGTAGCTGGCCGCGTAGTCGATGCGCAGCCCGTGCAGCCGCTCTGAGCGCTGCTCCAGTCGCGTGAGCAGTGGACGGGTCAGCGGGTATTGATTGCCCAGATTCGCCAGAAAATCCAGCGTCTCTTTCGACTGGTTGGTGTGGCTGTGCAACGAGACGCCACACCGGAAGCCCTGCGCGGCTTTCTTGTCGCGCCACAGGTACGAGATGGTCGAGCGGGCCATTTCTGCTCCTCAATTCCACTGACAAGTTGGAATCTGGAGCTAGTATCCTATGCCGAAGATAAAAGGAGGGTTAACGTGGCGCTAATCTGCCTTCAATTTGCAGGGAATCAAGCTTGGGAATCAAGGAGATTACGTGCAATAGGGAAAAATCTCCTGGCAATGGCAAGATATTCAGGGCGCGGCGCGAGGAATCCTCTAGGCGCGGCGGACGAAAATCTCTATTTGCTGGTTTTGGCCAGCTCCGGCCCCAGAAAATCCTCGACGGTCCAGCCGGCCAACAGCTCCTCGCCTTGGGTCATCTGCTGAGTCTCAGCCAGCCTGCCCTCGGCTATCTCGGCCGCCAGGTAGTTCTCCGTCAGCCCTCTGCGCAGCAGTTCAAAGGCCTGCTCCGGCGTGTCGGCAAACTGAAACAGCTCCAGGTCCTTGGGCGAGATGGCCCCGGTGTCCACCAGCACGCTCAGGTTGAAGACCTTCTTCCAGTACTCGGAGCCGTAGACGACCACGGTGATCTTCTTGGCCAGCTTGCGGGTCTGCGCCAGGGTCAGAATCTCGAACATCTCGTCCAGGGTGCCGAAGCCGCCGGGGAAGACCACCAGCGCCTTCGCCAGGTAGGCGAACCACAGCTTGCGCATGAAAAAGTAATGGAACTCGAAGTTGAGCGAGGGGGTGATGTAGGGGTTGGGCTGCTGCTCGAAGGGCAGCCGTATGTTCATCCCGATGGTCTTGCCGCCGGCCTCGTGCGCCCCCCGGTTGGCCGCCTCCATGATCCCCGGCCCGCCGCCGGAGGTGACCACGAAGCGGTGCCGCCGCGAGGGAATCCGCCTGGCCCAATCGGTCAGAAGGTGCGCCAGCCGCCGCGCGTCCTCGTAGTAGCGGGCCATCTCGACAGCCGCCACCGCCCGCTTGAGCTGCAAATCCGTGGCCTTGCCGGCGGCGATCTCCGGCGCTTTGGCGGGCTGCTCCTCGCTGGGAGCAGGCTGCGTCGAGCCGGTGTTCTCCAGCAACTCCAGGGCATGGTCGGCCTCTTCGCGTCCGTGAAAGCGCGCCGAGCCGAAGAAGACTACCGTGTCCTGAATCCGCTCCCGGCGAAAGCGCGCCAGGGGCTCCATGTACTCGGAGACAATGCGGATCAGCCGCCCGTCGGAGCTGTTGAGAAAGTTCGAGTTCTCATAGGCCAGCGGAGCCTTTTCGAGCGGCGGCGACCCGTTGCCGGGAATCACCGCTGAACAGGGAACAGGGGTCAGGGAACAGGGATCAGGGGCCGCGAAGTTTTCCGTGCCTGCTACCGTGGCCGGCGAAGCGCTGGAGGCGTCCTCGGTTGCGGGCAGATCGGCCGAAGGCTGGCTTGCTCCAAGTGCCCTAATTTCCGATCCCTGATCCCTGATCCCTGATCCCTGTATTTCGTCGCTCATTTTTTATCCGTCCCGGCGGCGGAGCGCGTCGTGAAACGCAATCCACAGATTCAAAAGCCCCAGCCCCGACACAAGGCCACGCACCGCTCCGTGGGCGGCAAAAGCGCCGAGCAGGGGGAAGTGCACAAACAGGGGGTTCTGGTCCCAGAAGCTCCTGGACCACGGCAGGTAGCAGACCGCCACGCCAATGTACATCCTCAGCAAGACGCGCAAAAACAGTTCGGCGCGCTCCAGCCAGCGAGGTATCCGCCCCTGGGCGTGCCGCGGCTGCAAGTTAGGCGCGGAGCTTGGTGCGGACTCAAGCGCAGACTCAGGCGCGGGAGCCGGGCTCGAGTCGAGAGGGAACAATGTCAAATCCGGCTTCTGGGACATTTTGGGTCTACGCTCGTCAGGTCTACGCTCACCGTCCCCCGAGTTCCGCCGCGCCGTTCATTTCAATCCGCCAGATGACGGCCAGATCGCGCGCGGCTGGAATCTCCAGCCATCTTCCGTGCTGGGAAGACCGTCCGGCTGAGCTTTGGCCCGGCGGCGAGAAAAAACTTCCGGCTCGGGGAGACAGTATTGCAACGGTAACACAGCAGGCTTGGGCGGGAGGAGCGGCAGAAGCCCCAGCGCCGTGGACCGCCGCTCCATTGCATTTTGCGCTTGCTTTGCAGGTTGGCGGACGTGGTACAGGGCAAATGGGCTCGAACATAGCCCCTCTCTCCCTGCCCGCCGGCCGCGCGCGTCAATGCGACGCGTTCGAGGCGATCTGGTAGCTTCCGTAGTCGATGGTGAAGACCGCCGTGCCGCCAATGCGCACCTTGGTCTCGCTCCGGTTCTGCTCCGGCAGCCAGAAATCGCCTGTCTTGGCGTAGATTTGCCGGATGAGCGTCCGCGAAATCCAGAACGAGGGGTTCTTTGCCGGCTCCGCCTCGATCTTCGCCAGAGCGAAATCCGCCGCATCCACCCAGATTTTGCCGCGATAGAGGAACTTGCTCTTCACGCGCGGCTCTACGGCCAGGATATAAGCCGGCCGGCCTTGCAGGTTTTCGCTTCCGGCCAGTTGGAAGCGGTAGTTTTCCGGCGTCAGCGCCGTCGCCCCTTTATCCTGCTGGGCCTCTCTCTCGCTCTCCACCGCGCGCTTCAGCACCTTTTCGCAGAGCCCCTTGGAGCCGCTCTGGGAGAGGAAGTGGAAGCTCTTACCCGACCGGGCGTCGTAGTTGACTTCGACGTCCATGCCGGCCACTATTTTGTGGGGAAAACCCTGGTACACGACCTGGTAATGGCGCACCGACTGATAATGCTTCAGATCATCGGTCCGCGCCTGATTATGGCGCTGCATCTGCTCCACAATCTGAGCCGAAGAGAGGCTGTAGGGCGCGGACAGGCTGGCATCCTCCGCCCACGCTTCCCCGGCCGCCAGAACTCCCCCAGCCACCAAAACAAGCCCAGCTGCCAACGACGAAATTCGGCTGCGATTAAAAATCATACGTGCATCATAACCCCGAAAATCCACTGGCTGTCCACTACGCCGACCGGGGGCGGGAAAAAAACTCAGTCTGGCGGCCGCTTCTTTCCGCTCAGCCTGGCAGCCGCTTCCTCCTGCCCGAGGAAAGCTTCGCCCGGCCTTTTCCGCAGTTTCCCATTCCTCGTTGGTAGTTTCCATTTGGGGCGAAGCCGCGGGGAGCACTTTTCTCGCACTACGGCGGAGTGGCGCAGGAAGAAAAGTGCTCAGCATTAAAAAACGGAAGCAGTACGGGGAAAAGGGAGCGGTGATTGGAGAAATATAAGGGAAGTTCTATTGTCACACGCGTTTGTGATGGCCGGCACAGATTATGTTCATTAAATTGCTCAAAACTGACCACCTTTCGAGTCTCGCTTCGTCAATGCAGTTGTAGGTGGGTGGTTGGCGAAGAGTTTAGAGAGAACGGTAAGTCTTACTAATGGAGGCTTTAGCCCTTGTTCATTTGTGGTGGCCCAGTGCTGTGTCCCTCGCGCCGAAACCCTCACCGTCATCGGCACCGTTGGTGTCGTCGCATGACGTTCTTCCGGTAGCTTCTTCATTCCGCCTGGATTCTCATTTTTGAATTCAAATCAGGCGTTCTTAACTGTCAGACATTCTTAACCAGGAAGTTACAGTTCAGGGGGTTTCCATGTTTTCCGCCATCAAGCCAGGGTGGAGCAAGCCCACCACTATTCTTTTTGCTTCCGAACTTCCAGCCAATGAAAAGGCCTTTGCCGTTGCTCTGGCCGAAGCCGCCAAATTTGGTTCAGATTTGATCCTCTTTCACGCCTTCGACAGTTCCGACGCAGGTGCGCCGCGCGGCACCGGGATCACTTGCTGCGACTACGCCCGCGCCCGCGCCGTGAAACAATATTTTGAACCTCTCGCCCAGCGCGCCAGCAATCTCGGCCTGCACTGCAAGATCGTGGTTCGCCCCGGCGCGGCCGCCGAGCAGATTCTCGCTTACCTGCAGGAGCAGAAGATCGACCAGGTCATCATGGGCGCGCACGCTCCGGGGCCCATCGGCAAGCTGCTGGTGAGCGCGACAACCGAGGCCGTGCTGCGCAACGCCAATGTGCCGGTGAACGTGGTCGGCCCCGAGGTGGCGGAGAGCTCCTATCGCAACTGCGCCGCCTACACTATCCTTTGTTCGGTGGACGCCCACAAGTCCAGCAGCGTCGTGGCGGAGTTTGCCGCCGAGCTGGCCGCCCAATACAACGCCCAACTGATCCTGCAGTACGTCCTGCCGTCGCAGGAGTGCGACGAGGTTCTCGCCGGCCGCACCATCGGCGAGATTGCGGCGGAGTTGCCCTCGCTGGTACCGCTCCGGTTGCGAAACAAAATCAATCTTCGCATCAGGGCCGTGGTGGGCGACCGCACCGAGGAACTGCTCTACCAGAGCCGGTCTCAGCGGGCCAACCTGATTGTGCTGGGCGCGCATGGCGCCTCCCGGTTTGCCGCCATCACCCGCGCCGGCGTCGTCTACAAGGTGCTGGCCTATGCGCACTGCCCGGTGATCACGCTGTCGCCGGTGGTGCTGGCCGAGTGCGGCGTCGGCATGATCGAGGCTCAACTGCGCCCCTCCGAAGCCTGCCTGGCCGGTGTGTTCTAGAGCGGCTTCCCCAGGACTTGACCGCTGAGGCCGGTGGCTTCAGCGGTCAAGTCCAGAGCCGGCCCTGTCACAGGGTAATCGCATTTGAAATTTGAGCGAGAAATGAAGGGTACGGGCTGAAGCCCGTACCCTTCAGCGATTCAAATGCGATTGCCCTGCGGTTCCGTCCCAGGTCCCAAAAGCGGGATCTGGGGCACCCGCGGGGCTTGGGGCATCCGTCCCGGCACCCATTGTACCCACAAGAAAAATGCGGTCAGAGAGCTACTTCGACCCGAGCGCCGCCAGAATCTGCGGAGCCAACTGGCTGACGTTGCCGGCTCCCAGAGTGAGGATCAGGTCGCCCTCTTTGGCCTGGGCGGCGACGGCGGCCACGGCAGAGGCGAAATCCGGCGCAAACTGCACCTGCGGCCCCTCGATGCGCTGGGCGAGCCGCTCGGCCGTCACGCCGGGGATGGGATCCTCGCTGGCGGCGTAGATGGGCAGCACGATCACGGTGTCGGCGTCGGTGAACGCGCCGCGGAACTCCTCCAGAAGGTCGCGAGTCCGCGAGTAGCGGTGGGGCTGGAAGACGACGTGAATGCGCCGGTGGCCGCATTCACGGGCGGCGGCCAGGGTGGCGCGAATCTCGGTGGGGTGGTGGCCGTAATCGTCCACCACAGTGACGCCGCCGGCCTGGCCGCGCCGCTGAAAGCGCCGGTCCACGCCGTTGAAGAGCCGCAGCCCCTGAGCAATCTGCTCCGCGGAGACCTCAAGCTGGTGGGCGATGGCCACCGCGGCGGTGGCGTTGAGCACATTGTGCCGCCCTGGAACGTGAAGCTCGAAGGGCCCCAGCAGTTCGCCAGCAGTCCTCACCTGAAAATGCGCGAAGCAACTTTGTACTGACGAGGGGCAGGCCTGGCCGGAATCGAGAAACTCCAGCCGGTAGTCGGCCTCGTCCGCCACTCCGTAGGTGAAGACGCGCCGCTCGGCGCGGGGCAGAATCTCCCGGAGCAGCGGATTGTCCACGCAAGCCGTCACCGCGCCGTAAAACGGCACCTTGTCCATGAAGGTCAGAAATGCCTCTTCGACGTCGGCCATGTCGCGGTAGCAGTCCATGTGCTCGCGGTCGAGGTTGGTGACCACGGCCAGAATGGGCGAGAGCTTGAGAAAGGAGCGGTCGCTCTCATCGGCCTCGACCACCATGTACCGCGAGCTGCCCAGCTTGGCATTCGAGCCCAGAGCGTCCACCCGGCCGCCGACCACAACCGTGGGGTCCAGTCCGCCGGCCGCCAGCACCGAGGCCACCATCGAGGTAGTGGTCGTTTTGCCGTGCATGCCGGCAATGGCGATCGAATACTTCAGGCGCATCAGCTCGGCCAGCATTTCGGCGCGCTGAATGACGGGAATCTTGCGGTCGTGCGCCTCCACCACTTCCGGATTGGTGGGGGGAACGGCTGAACTGGCGACCACCACCGTGGCCCCGGCCACGTTACTGGCCTGGTGGCCTTCGTAAATGGTGGCGCCCATCCGGGCCAGCCGGTCGGTCACCGGCCCGCGGCGCAGATCCGAGCCTGAAACCTTCATTCCAAGGTTAAGCAGGATCTCGGCAATGCCGCTCATGCCGATGCCGCCAATGCCGATGAAGTGCGCGTGCTGGGAGGTGGCAAACATGGGGTGCGAAACTTCACTGTAACATTAAGCGCGGGGAAAATTATTGGCTTTGGAGCGGCATTTTCCCTTCCTTGCCCGGATTTTTGGCCGGACGGCGGCCAGTGCGCCGCGTTTTTCGGCTTTTTCAGCGGGTCTAGGCCCATGCTGGAGGGAACCGCCGGCCTCGCGTAACCCCCCATGCATGCGCTTGATTTTGCAGCATTGTAACCTTCTATTCATCTTGGCCCGGTAGCCTGATTACGGTGATAGCCCAAGTGCCCGAGATTCGCATTCATCAATCTCCGCCTCCGCTTCTGCCCGAGCCCGGCTCCCCAGCGGGGCAGCGGCCGGCAAAGGCGGTTTCGCGTGAAATCTCGGCGATTCGCGCCTTTCTGCTCGCGCGCGGTAACTCGGCGATAGCCGACCGCGGCTTCCATTGGCTGATGGTGCTGTGCGCCGTCAGCATCTTCGGCATCGTGGCGCTGATCGCCACCGAACTGGTGCTGCGCTCGAAGATGGCCTGGGGCCAGTTCGGGCTGGACTTCTTCTATAAGGCCTACCTCGACACCTACACCGGCCAACGGATGTACTGGGATCCGGTGAACGGACATTTCAGCGCCCTGCCGTTTCTCTATGGAACGCTGGTCTCGTCCTTCCTGGCGCTGCTGATGGCGGTGCCGCTGGCCATCGGCGTAGCGGTGTTTTTGACGGAGATGTGCCCCCGCTGGCTGCGTGCGCCGCTGGCCTTCACCACCGAGCTGCTGGCGGCCATCCCCAGCGTAATCTATGGCTTGTGGGCGGTCTTCGTGCTGGTTCCGCTGCTCCGGGAGCACGTGAATCCCTGGCTGATCAAGGGCTTCGGCTGGACCGGTTTTTTCGGCGACGACAACCCCACCGGCCTGGGCTTTCTGGCGGCCGGCGTGATTCTGGCCATCATGATTCTGCCCATCGTCTCCTCGCTGACCCGCGAGGTGATGCTGGCCGTGCCGCATTCGCAGCGCGAGGCGGTGCTGGCCCTGGGCGCCACGCGCTGGGAGATGATCCGCATGGGCGTCCTGCGCAATGCGCGCATCGGCATTGTGGGCGCGGTGATCCTGGGCCTGGGGCGTGCCCTGGGCGAGACCATGGCCGTGACCATGGTCATCGGCAACAGTTCGGAGATTCACCGTTCGCTTTTGGCTAACGGCAGCACGATGGCCTCGGTGATCGCCAACCAGTTTGCCGAAGCCTCGGGCGACCTGCACCTGAGCGCGCTGATGGAGATTGGGCTGGCGCTGTTTATTGTGACCATCATCGTGAACGCCTTTGCACGGCTGCTGGTTTGGATGGTGACGCGCGGCGCGCCGTCGTCGGCGCATTGAAGAACAGGGAACAGGAAGAGCCGGAGCACGCGAATTCCGGACTTTCCCACAAAAATTGGGTGCCCCATCCTTGCTTGTCATTCTGAGCGAAGCGGAGCGAAGTCGAAGAAGCTGCTTCTTGAAACTTTGTGGCAAGGGTGGGATACCTCGAACCAAAACCGTCATTCGGTCGCTAAGAACAGGGATCAGGGAAGAACGCGGGAGAAGGCAAGCTGAGAGACGAACACAAGCTGCGGGTGCGAATGCGGGCGCTGACCGACCACTTGGTGACCGGCCTGGCGGTGCTGGCGACGGTGCTGGTGGTGGCGCCGCTGGTGGCCATCTTCATCTATCTCGTCTACAAGGGCGCCAGTTCCCTGAACCTGGACTTTTTCACGCAAATTCCCAAGCCGGTGGGTGAGCCGGGCGGCGGCATGGCCAACGCCATCGGCGGATCGGCGATGCTGCTGGGGCTGGGCAGCCTGATCGGCGTTCCCATCGGCATCGGCGGCGGCATCTTCCTGGCCGAGTTCGGCCGCGGCACCAAGCTGGCCAACGCGGTTCGCTTTACCGCCGATGTGCTGAACGGCGTTCCCTCGATCGTGATGGGCATTGCCGCCTACTCGCTGGTGGTGGTGCCGCAGGGGCATTTTTCCGCCTTTTCGGGCGGCGTGGCGCTGGGCATCATGATGATCCCCACCATCTGCCGCACCACCGAGGAGATGCTGCTGATGGTGCCGAATGCCGTCCGCGAGGCGGCCCTCGCGCTGGGTGTTCCCAACTGGCGGTCGGTGCTGGCCATCACCGTAAAAACCGCCTCGCCGGGCATCATCACCGGCTGCATGCTGGCCTTTGCGCGCGTGGCCGGCGAAACCGCGCCGCTGATCTTCACTGCCTTCGGCAATGCGTTCTGGAGCTCGAACCTCAACGAGCCCATCGCCGCTCTGCCGTTGCAGATTTACGTGTACGCGATCTCGCCCTACGAGGACTGGCACCGGCTGGCGTGGGCCGGAGCGCTGGTCTTGATTGTGCTGATTGTTTTGGCGGTCTCACTGGTGCGCTACGTGACCAGCCGCGGCGTTTTGAAAGGGGCAAGCTAAAGTGGGCGTCGGCATCGAGGTAACCAACCTGAATGCGTGGTACGGAACCAACCACACGCTGCAGGAGATCAATCTGAAGATCCCGGCCAACCACGCCACGGCGCTGATTGGCCCCTCGGGCTGCGGCAAGAGCACCTTTGTGCGCTGCATCAACCGCATGCACGAGACCAACCCCATCGCGCGCGTCACCGGCACGGTGCGCATCGGCGATCTGGACATCTACGAAGACGCCAAGCCGGTCGAGATTCGCCGCCGCGTGGGCATGGTCTTCCAGCGGCCCAATCCCTTTCCCACCATGTCGATTTATGACAACGTGGCCGCCGGCCTGAAGCTGAACGGCTACAACAACCGGCACGTGCTGGACGAGATTGTCGAGCGGTCGCTGAAAAATTCGGCGCTGTGGGACGAGGTGAAGGACGACCTGCGCAAGAAATCCGGCGCCAGCCTCTCGGGCGGCCAGCAGCAGCGCCTATGCATTGCGCGCGCCCTCGCGGTCGATCCCGAGGTGCTGCTGATGGACGAGCCGGCCTCGGCCCTGGACCCGGTCTCTACCTCTAAGATCGAGGATCTGATCTTCCAGTTGAAGTCGCAGTATACGATTGTGATCGTGACCCACAACATGCAGCAGGCCGCCCGCGTGGCCGAAAACACCGGCTTCTTTTTGAATGGCCGCATGGTCGAATTCGACTCGACGCACAAGATTTTCACAAATCCCAGCGACAAACGCACCGAAGATTACATTACGGGCAGGTTCGGATGACGCGCATACGCTTTCAACAAAGCCTCGACGAGCTGAAGGAGCAACTGCTGGTAATGGCCGGTCTGGCCGAGCAGGCGATTCAGCGCGCCATCGAGGCCTACCGCGTGCGCGATCTGTCGATTTGCGACCTGGTCAACCGCAGCGAAATCGCCATCAACCGGATGGAGCGCGAGATAGACCAGGCGGCTCTGGATCTGCTGGCGATGGAGCAGCCCATGGCCATCGATTTGCGCTTCATTTTGAGCGTCATCAAGATCAACGCCGATCTGGAGCGCGTGGGCGATGCGGCCAAGGCCATCAGCGACCGCGTGCGCAGCATGGAGCAGTTGGGCGCGGTGGAGCTGCCGGTCGATATTCCGCGCATGGCCTCACTGGCCTCCGAGATGGTGCGCAAGAGCCTGCAATCATTCATCGAGGCCGATGCCGTGCTGGCGCGCACGGTGCTCACCATGGACGATGCCGTGGACGCCATGAACCGCGCCGCGTATAAAGCCCTGACCGGCGTCATGGAGGAGCAGAGCCACCTGGCCCCGCAGGCCCTGAACGCGCTGATGATCGCCCGGGCTCTGGAACGCGTCGCCGACCACGCCACCGACATTGCCGAAGACGTGATCTTCTGGGTGCAGGGCATTGACGTGCGCCACCACAAGAGCATGAAGACCGCCCCCGACCCTCACGAGATGGGGTAAGGCACCTGCGGTGCGGCCACCTGCTCGCTATCCGCTCGCTTGAGGTTCGTGGTTTTCCACCCTTTTCCGCAGAGAATGCCGGATGCCCCAGGTTCCGCTTTTGGGAGCTGGGAGATGACGCTCCACACGGCCCTGGTATTAGAGCATTTTCGCTTTTACTGTAGACTCCCGTGCCCCATCCATTTCCGCGTTTGTTGCGGAAATGAGTGGGATACCAATGCAATCCAGGTCTACACAATCTCCGAAAATGCTCTAGTGGCAGGAGGACTGATCCTGAAACTCATGGCTTTCCGCCATCGCTACAAAGCCTCGCGCGCAACTCAGAACCTGTTCTTCAAGAGGGCTATTGTTGAAGGTGTCCGGCGATATGAACGCGGCCCGCTGGCGCATCGCGAGGTAGGCTTCACTCAGCTTTTGCATGCTGTTGAATTCAGCTGTGAGGAGCGGGTAGGCGCTGCGGTCGTCGTCCGTGGAGACAGCGGCCGAAGCGAGAGCAAGATTCTTGTCTGCGAGTCTTTGCCGCCCGGCTACCCACTCTACTGATACCGGAGAGTTGCTCTCAACCGCATTGACGATAGCGATTCGCCATTCCCGGATCAAGCTCATCTCTTCGATGCCCGCCTGGATGAAAGCTGTCGAGAAGCCCTGCTTTACTTGGGGCGTGGGTTCCGGCGCCTCCGCATTCGATGGGGGAAGCGTGAGAATCGTCCGATTGGTTTTGAACGACAGGGTTCCTTGCGTCAAAAGCGCCAGCGACTCAATCTCGACATACGACTTTCCATCGACCTGAAGCAATTGCGCTTCGCCCGGATGCCCTGCGATGGTGAAAATGGGAGCCTTTGGCGGCGTTTGCGCGTTGCCATTTGCCGGCAGCATCAGAAGAGCGGCTGAGATTGCCGCAAGAACGGCAAGAATCATTTTCATAGGATCTTCCTCGAAGATTCCTCACGAGTTTCCCATGGCCCAATTCCGCATACTGTTCAATCTTGCACCCGGCCTTCTGGCTCTCTGATCGCCATCTTCGTAAAAGACAAAGAGGACGAGCCCGCAAGCTCCTCCTCTTTGTCGCCCGCAGTTTGGGGGACGGCTTCTAACCCGCTATGCGCGGGGAACTACTTCTTGGCGGCTTTGGCGGCGGTGGCCTTGACGGCGGCGGCCTTGACGGGGGCGATCACGTCCTTGGCGGCCTTGGCCACGCGGAACTTGACCACCGTCTTGGCCTTGATCTTGATTGCCTCGCCGGTCTGGGGGTTGCGGCCGACGCGCGCCTTGCGCTCCGCCTTGACCAGGCGGCCGATGCCGGGGATTACGAAGACGCCGTTCTTCTTGGTTTCCTTGACGGCAGTCTCCGCCAGCAGGTCCAGGAAGGCCGCGACTTGCTTGTTGGTCAGTTCCAGTTTCTCGGCCAGAAGCCGAGTCAGGGCAGTCTTGGTCAGTCCAGTAGCCATTCTGTGTTCTCCTTTGGGGCGTGCCCTGGGGCGCGCCGCTGTTGCCTGGGCTTCCTTCGCGAAGTGCGAACCGCATGGAGGGAGTGCGACCGAGGCAACGTTTGCACGAAACCCCTGCATTCATGCGGGTTCGGAGAACCCTGTCGTTCGTTACAATGCGGCTTTGGGGTGGCAGAAGTCAATGAAAAAACCGCGATTTCCACAATTTTCTTGGGGATTTGTGCAATTTTTGCATGAATTTGCCGATTTTCAACGGGTTTTGCCGGTTTTAGCCGGTTTCTGTGGGGTTGCCCGGCGGTGGAACCGTCTTCAGAGGCAGCTCAACGCAGCGCCTCAATCCAGGCCGAAGAGCACCTTCTTCCTGGGTGCGATGGTCGCCGCGATGGGCGTGTTCAGCCCCTCAACCACCGGCGAGGCCAGCCGGAAATGGCGAACGAGCGTGGCGGCAAAGCCCGGCTCCAGGGCCGCCGAGGCAGGCAAAGTCGTGCTCAGCCCCCACTGGCGGCAGCGGATCAGGTCCAGCGCCGGGTGCTCCTGGGGAAAGCCCTTCGGGGGGCGGATCAGCGGATTGCCCTCGAACTCCGCGAAGGTGCTGCGCACGCTGGGCCTTTGGAGGAGCTTTCTGAACTCCAGATGGTGCTCCAGCAGCCAGTGGCGAATAGCGGCCAGTTGTTCCTTGTCCGGCATCCAGGCTCCGGCCGCGACCACCACCTCTTTGGCGTCCACATGAAAGTAGAAGCCGGCGCCGGAGGTCTTCTTGAATCCCTCCGGCATCCACCAGGCCGCCACGTGGGTCTTGTAGGGCCGCTTGTCGGCGCTGAAGCGTGTGTCGCGATAGATGCGGAAGAGGCACTTTTCCGGCGGGCGCACATAGGCCGGCGCAAAACGCTCCATCGCCTCGTTGACCTGGGCGATGATGGCCAGCATCGGCTCCTTCAGTTCCGCATTGAAGGTGGCCTTGCGCGGCGTGAACCACTCGCGGTCGTTGTGGCGGGCCAGGGCGCGCAGAAAAGCTAGGCCCTCGGGGCGCAGATGGGCGGCGGGGGCGGCGACAGAGGATTTGCTTTTGGAAACCATAACAGGAGGAGTGTAAACCATTCTGAAAAATCGGTTAGAAATGGATTGAATCCCAGCTCTTAAACGAGAATACAATGGAGCTCATTCTCGATAATGAGTGAAGGAAGTCTATGCCAGTCAGTAAATTTTTAAATTTCGCGGAGTTGATAAAAATAAACTTGCCAGCGGCAAATTGAACGAGGATTATGCCATCAAAGCACTTCTTAATTCAGAAGCCATCTTCTCGTCCAGAAAGAACTTTAATGATCTTTTTAACAGCAAAATTGATATTGTATTTCCGAAACCGGAACAGGTGTTGAATTTGCTTAAAATGCCCAATATAAAACCCGATCAGAAGGTCACCCCGGCGATTCTTTTCTGACGCAGGAATGGGCTGGGGCCTAACTCCGCCTCAGTGCAGATACAGATGCAGCCGCCAAGCGGTATAGGTGAGAATCTCGTGCGCAATGCGCTCGGCTTCCTCGGTGCCGCCTCCGACGGAGATGCGTGTCCGGGGTGAGGTGAGTACATTGAGACCATCGGCGGCGCAGATTTCATGAATTCGAAACAGGTGGGTGCCGTCGCTGACGACGACCAGGCGGCGCAGATCGTTGGCTCGGGCGATGACGGCAATGCGGTGGGCCTGTTCCTCGGTGTTTCGGCTCTTGGTTTCGGCAATAATGGCGGATTCGGGGATGCCCATGCTCATCAGGTACTCGCGGCCCACCGCACCCTCGGAGTATTCATCTCCGCTGGCACCGCCCAAGGTGATGATGAGCGGTGCGATACCGCGATTGTAGAGTTCGCGTGCGTGGTCAAGGCGTGCGCGGAAAACCGGAGAGGGCCGTCCATCGTACTCCGCCGCGCCCAGAACGCCGATGGCGTCCGACGGTGCGGCCTGGTCCAAGCCGGCATAGTTCTCAATTTGCACGTAGACCCAGCAGGACCAACCCAGAAACCCTAGAATCAAAGCGAGAAACAGCACAACAATGGCGCGAAAAGTCCAGTTGCGACGTTTCGGCTTGGGTGGGCCTTTCATGTGCACCATCTTACCGCTAAAGGATGGCGGCTTCAATTTCCAAGTGCAATGGTAGTGTTCTGATTTTAGGCCCATACGGCGAGCCATGGAAAAGTGGAAAGCGAAGAGCACGCTTGCTTGGTGAGTTTTTCAAGGCATGGGGAAATCTATCGATCCGATTCTGGTCTTGGTAAATCTATAAGCAAAAAAGGTGCTCTACACTGTATCAGTTACCAAGATAGAAGAACATTTATCCCGCCTCTCCAATCAGATATCCGAAGTCTGTGACACCGCCCTTACCGGCTCCCTGCGATCATCTGGGCGGCGTGCTGGAGGCTGGTTTCGGTCACCGTTGCGCCGGAGACCATGCGGGCAACTTCGTGGGTGCGGGCCTGGTCATCGAGAAGAGTGACCTTCGTCTTCGTCCGGCCGCCGGAGTCGCGCTTGTCGATCAGGAAGTGCTGGTCGGCGAAGGCGGCAATTTGAGGCAGGTGAGTGACACATAAAACCTGCTGGCCGCGGCTCAGCGATTTGAGCTTCTGGCCGACAGCCTCGGCGGCGCGGCCGCCAATGCCAATGTCGATTTCGTCGAAGACCAGTGTCCGGGGGGTGGGCGTTTTCTTCTTCGGCTTCGCCGCGCCCTCCTCGACCGAGACCTTGAGGGCCAGCATCACGCGGCTCATTTCGCCGCCCGAGGCGATCTCGTCGAGAGGCTTGAGAGGCTCGCCGGGGTTGGTGGAGATGCGGTACTCGACCTGATCCCAGCCGTGCGCGGTCCAGTGGGCGGTTGAATCCTCGAAGAGATTTCCCTCGGGGGCTAAAGCCCCGGCTGAATCAGCGGTTCCAATGTACGGGCTAAAGCCTGTACCCTTCAAATCCCTAACCTTCCCCGGCTGCTGATCGTCCGCGGAGTGGACGGCCACCTCGAAGCGGACCTTCATGGCCAGCGAGTTGATCTGGGCCTCGGCGAGCTTGGCCAGCTTGCGGGCAGCGGCCTGGCGCTCGGCGCTGAGGGCAGAGGCGGCGGCGCGATAGGCCGTGGCGGCCTCGTCGAGAGCCTTGCCGAGCGCCTTGAGGATTTCTTCGCGGTCCTCGACCTCGGCCAGCTTGCGGGCGGCCTCCTCGCCAAAGGCGATCACCTCGGCGACCGTCTGGCCGTACTTGCGCCTGAGGCGGTCGATCAAGGCCAGGCGGTCTTCGATCTCGGCCAGCCGCTCGGGTGAGGCGTCGATGCTGTCGGCGTAGTCGCGCAGGCTGGCGGCGGCGTCTCCCAAGGTGGCGCGGACCGAGGCGAGCTGCTGTGCGGTCTCGGTGAAGCGCGCGTCGTAGCGGGCCAGCTCCTCGACGTTGCGCAGGGCGGAGCGCAGGGCGGCTTCGGCCGAAGCGCCGCCCTCGTAAAGCTGATCGAAGGCTCCCATGGCGGCGGCGTAGAGCTTTTCGGCGTTGGCGAGGACGCGTTTTTCGGTCTCCAGGGCCTCGTCCTCACCGGCGACGAGATGCGCGGCCTCAATCTCCTTCCGCTGGTAGCTCCATAGATCGACCATGCGCAGCCGGTCCTGCTCTCCCTGGATGAGCTCATCGAGTTTGGCTTGAGCGGCGCGCCAGCTCAGGTGGGCCTCGGCGACGGCGTCGGTCGAGAGGCCGCCGAAGCGGTCGAGCAGGGCGCGCTGCTGGGCCTGGTCGAAGCTCGAACGGGTTTCGCTCTGCGCGTGGACCAGCGCCAGCTCGGGGGCGAGCTGGCGGAGAACGGCGACGGTGGCCGGCTGGTTGTTGACGAATACGCGGCCCTTGCCGGTCGAAAGGATTTCGCGGCGCAGGATGATCTCGCCGCCGTCCGCGTCGATGCCATTTTCTTCGAGGATCGCCTCGGCGCTGGGGGTGGACTCGAAGACGCAGGAGAGGACGGCCTTGTCGGCGCCGTGGCGAACCAGCTCGGCTGAGCTTTTACCCCCCATGAGAAGAGCCAACGCGTCCACCAGGATGGACTTGCCCGCGCCGGTCTCGCCCGTGAGCAGGTTCAGCCCAGGGCCGAAGGCGGCGATGACGTGATCGATGACGGCGTAGTTTTCCGCGCGCAATTCGACGAGCATCTTGAGCGAGCCTCTTCAAAACCCAGTCAGCGAGTGGGGCAAGGGCGGATCGGGAACCTAGCCTTGACCATCCCAGCGCAGCATACCATGCGGATGAAGCGGGGCCGGAGGCTTACTGGGCCGAGCGTCTCTTGCTGGCTTCGAGGTCGGAGATGCGCTTGTCAAAGGAGAAGGACTGCTGAATGTGATCGAGGCGCTGCGAAATGCTCTCGAAGCGCACACGGCTGATTTCTTCAATGGCGTCCAGACGGGCATGGATCTCCCGCATCTCGGGGGCAAGTAGGCCCTCCAACACTTGGCGGATTTCTTCGACTGTCATTCAGGCACGGCTCCTGTCCAAAATAGTACATCGGCTTGGATGCAAGTGTACGGGAAAACCGATCTTGCTGGCTGTCTTTACATCCAGCCGGCCCTGCTGAAACACTTGAAGCGTGGCCACTCAAACGATTGTCATTCTCGATTTTGGTTCGCAGTACACGCAACTGATTGCGCGGCGCATCCGCGAACAGAATGTTTTCTCGGTTGTCCTGCCCTGCACGGCGCCGCTTGGCGAGATTCAGGCGCTCCAGCCGCTGGGGATTGTGCTCTCCGGCGGGCCCTCGTCTGTTTACGATGCGGACGCTCCGGCGGCCGACCCGAAGCTGCTGGAATTGGGCGTGCCGGTGCTGGGAATCTGCTATGGATTGCAGTTCATCGTGCATCATCTGGGCGGCAAGGTGCGCCCGGCCTCGAAGAGCGAGTACGGCCATGCCGAAGTGAGCATCGAGGACGCGGCGACGCCGCTCTTCGCCGGGCTGCCGGCCAAGCTGGCCGTCTGGATGAGCCACGGCGATGAGGCGCTGGAGCTGCCCGCCGGCTTTCATCGCATCGCCATTTCCGCCAATGCCCTGGCGGGAATTGCCAACGAGGAGCGCCGCATCTGGGCCGTGCAATTCCACCCTGAGGTGCACCACACGCCGCTGGGGCCGCAACTGATCAAGAATTTTGTCTTTTCGATCTGCGGCGCACGCGGCGACTGGACCCCGGCGCATTTCATCGAGAGCACCGTGGGCGCCATTCGCGCTCAGGTTGGCGGCGGGCACGTCATCTGCGGGCTTTCCGGCGGCGTGGACTCCTCGGTGGCCGCCGTGCTGGTGCATCGGGCCATCGGCAGCCAGTTGACCTGCATCTTCGTCAACAACGGCGTCCTGCGCAAGAGTGAATTCGAGACCGTGCAGAAGAATATGCGCGACAAACTGGGCCTGAACGTGGTCGCGGTGGACGCCAGCGAGCGGTTTCTGAATCAATTGGCCGGCGTCACCGACCCGGAGACGAAGAGAAAGCGCATTGGCGCCGAGTTCATCGCCGTCTTCGACGACGAGGCCACGCGCATTGCCCAGCAGACGGGCGGCGTGGACTGGCTGGTGCAGGGAACGCTCTACCCGGATGTGATCGAGTCCAGCAGCGTGAAGGGCCCCAGCCAGACCATCAAGAGCCACCACAACGTGGGCGGCCTGCCGCTGGGGATGAAGCTGAAGTTGATCGAGCCCTTGCGCGACCTCTTCAAAGATGAAGTCCGGCGCATCGGCCGCGACCTGGGAATGCCGGAGGAAATTCTCGGCCGCCAGCCGTTTCCGGGCCCCGGCCTGGCCGTGCGCATCCTCGGCGAGGTCACACCGGAGCGCGTAGCGCTGCTCCAGGAGGCCGACGAAATCGTGGTCGCCGAGATCAAGGCCGCCGGGCTCTACTCGTCGATCTGGCAGAGTTTTGCCGTGCTGCTGCCGGTGATGAGCGTGGGCGTGATGGGCGACCAGCGGACCTACGCCTACACCTGCGCGGTGCGCGCGGTGCATTCAGAGGACGGCATGACCGCCGACTGGACGCCGCTGCCCTACGAGGTGCTGAAGCGCATTTCGAGCCGCATCGTCAACGAGGTGCGGGGGATCAACCGTGTGGTCTACGACATTACCTCGAAACCGCCGGGCACGATCGAGTGGGAGTAGGGTAAAGCGGTTCGACGCCCCGGATTTTGCCCGCCAAGAGTCCGAGGCTGCGCCCTGGCGCGCGATTGCAGAGGAGCTGTTGCATTGGTTTCCTCCGCTGATTCGTCTCGGATTGCCGCCGGCGAAGGCGGGCCAGGGTCCGTCCAGCACGAGACGTTAAAATGAACCTGCAATGGCGAAAAAATTACGAGTGGGAATTCTCTTTGGCGGGCGGAGCGGCGAGCACGAGGTTTCGCTGCTCTCGGCGGCTTCGATTTTAAAAGCAATTGATCGCAGGAAGTTCGAGGTGGTGCCGATTGGCATCGACAAGGCCGGGCGCTGGCTGCTCTCGGCGGCAGCGCAGAGGCTGCTAGGGGGCTCTGGAGCGTTGGAGCCGAGCCCGGGTGAGGCTGACCCGGCGCAGAGCGGCCAGTCCTGCCTGGACAGCCAAAACCTGGACGTGGTTTTTCCCGTGCTGCACGGAACCTTTGGCGAGGATGGGACCATCCAGGGGCTCTTTGAGCTGGCCGGGATCGCCTACGTCGGCTCCGGCGTGCTGGGCTCTTCGGCGGGCATGGACAAGGACGTAATGAAACGGCTCTTCGCCCAGTCCAAACTGCCCCTCGTCGGGCACGTAACGCTGCTCCGGGCCGAGTGGGAAAGCTCGCCACGCAAGGCCGTCGCCCGGATCGAGGCGGCGTTGCGCTACCCGGTTTTTGTGAAGCCGGCCAATCTGGGCTCGTCGGTGGGCATTTCAAAGGCTCACGACCGCAAGGAACTGGGCCCGGCGCTGAGGCTGGCCGCCAAGTACGACCGCAAGCTGGTGGTGGAAGAGGGCGTGGGCGGCGTAAAATCCAAGGCCCGCGAGTTCGAGGTTGCCGTGCTCGGCAACGACGACCCCCTGGCGAGCGTAGTGGGCGAGATCGTTCCCGGCAAGGAGTTCTACGACTACGAGGCAAAGTACCTCTCCGAAGGCTCGGTGCCGGTGATCCCGGCCAGGTTGAGCAAGGCCGAATCGAAGCAGATTCAGCAGATGGCCATTGCCGCCTTTCAGGCTTGCGATCTGACGGGTCTGGCGCGGGTGGATTTCCTGATGGAGCCGGAGGGCCGGCGGCGCATTTACCTGAATGAGGTGAACACCATGCCCGGCTTTACCCGCATCAGCATGTACCCCAAGCTGTGGGAGGCCAGCGGGCTCGGCTACCGGGAGCTGATTACACGGCTGATTGAACTGGCTCTGGAACGTCACGCCGAGAAGAGCCGGACGACTTATAGCCGGGAAGAGTAGAAGGGCAGGAAACAGGAAACAGGAAACAGGAAACAGGAAACAGGAAACAGGAAACAGGAAACAGGAGTCGGACTCATGAGGCAGCAGAAGGGAAGCAAAGATTTTCGCTTCAGGATTCGTAAACTTCTCCCTTTTTCTGCAATTTGGCTCCGGTTTTCGGCAATCCTCGCCAGTGTCGGGTCCCGGCGCCTGAAGAAAGCTGGGAAAGCGGTTTATCCTGTAGCAGCCAGGGAACTGATCCCTGACCCCTGTTTTTCAAGGAGTCCATCCCATGACCCTGCTCGACGCACCCGCTTTTGACTATGCCCGCGAACGCCGCCGGGTTGTGACCCTCTACAGTACTGTGGGGTTGCTTGTGGTGCTGTTTGTGGGCTGGTGGCTGGTGGCCGGCCGCCCGGTGGACTGGCCCTGGAACTGGAACAGCCACCTGCGGGGAAGAATGGCGGTGAACCGCTTCCTGACCGCGGTCGAGAAAAACGACCTCGCCACCGCCTACGGCATCTGGATTCACGACCAGAACTGGCAGCAGCATCCCGCCCAGAGCGGCCCCTACACCTTCGAGCGCTTCCAGCAGGACTGGAGCTCGCAGAGCCCGGAGAACGAGTACGGCGTCATTCAGAGCCACAAGATTGTGGCGGAGCGCATGTACGGCAACGTGCTGCTGATGGCCGTGCTGATCAACGGGCGCAAGAGCAAGGCGCTCAATATCGACTACGATCCCAAGGCGAAGACGCTGAACTTTTCACCGCCCGACGTGGAGCTTTACCTGGGGCCGTAGCGAGCGGCGTCCTTCTTCAATCAAACTGTGCGCATTCGGTGAATTCTCAGAGCCGCATTAGCGCGGCGATGAACTCCGCCCCCGCTTTGTTGTGCGAAACTGGTTCTTCCGGCGAGCGGCCAGCAAGCCGTGGCCGCCGCGGAAGGCTCGCCAATGCCTGTTCTGCGCTCCGCCCTGATCGCGCTCTCCCGCAACCGGCCCTTGCGCCGCTGGAGCGAACGCACCCGCCTGGGAGTGCGCTTCAGCTCCCGCTTTGTGGCGGGCATGGAGATCGCCGACGCGCTGCGCGTGGCCGAGACTCTCAACCGGCAGGGCTTGGCCGTATCGCTGGATTCATTGGGCGAGAGCGTGACCTCGGAGGCCGAGGCCGTGGCCGCCGCCGAGGTCTACCACCGGCTGCTGGACGAGATCGCCACGCGCCGGCTCGACGCCCACATCAGCGTGAAGCTGACGCAGATGGGGCTGAACCTGTCGCCCGCGCTGGCCGAGAGCATCGTCGAGAACCTTGTCCGTCATGCCCGGGCGGCGGGCAGCTTTGTGCGCATTGACATGGAAGATTCATCGCGGATCGAGGCCACGCTCGGGCTGGTGCGGCGGCTCCACGCGCGGTCTGAGCTGCGCGGCGCGATCGGCGCCGTGATCCAGGCCTACCTTTACCGCTCGCAGGCCGATGTCGAGCAACTGGTGGGCGAGGGGGTGCGCGTGCGGCTATGCAAGGGAGCCTATGACGAGCCGCCTGCGGTGGCTTTCCCGCGCAAGGCCGATGTGGACGCAAACTTTGCCAAACTCAGCGGCCTTCTGCTGGACAGTGGGCTCTATCACGGCCTCGCCACCCACGACGAGGCTATGATCGCCGCGGTTAAAAGCCACGCCAGCCGGCAGGGAATCGGCCGCAGCCGCTTCGAGTTCCAAATGCTCTTCGGGGTGCGCCGCGACCTGCAGCGCAAACTCGTCGAGGAGGGCTACAACGTGCGCGTTTACCTCCCCTTCGGCAGCGACTGGTACCCCTACCTGATGCGCCGGCTGGCCGAGCGGCCGGCCAATCTTCTCTTTCTGGCCAGAAACCTCTTCCGCCGCTGAGGCTGACCCTGCCGCCTGGCGGCTTCGCAACTGCCTGGGTCTCTGACCGCTTGTCGTTGCACCCATGTGGGTGCCCCATCCTTGCGGCGTACTTGTTCTTCCACCCCAGCGACGAAGACCTGTCGCTGGGGACCCCGGCTTGCCGCAAGGGTGGGAAGGCACAAATTTACACGGTCAGAGACTTGGCGGCTTCAGAGCGGGAATCCACTCACTGCAGCGGCCCTCCGCGCCTCTGCCGCCCCCCTGCCGCGCCCATCCGGCCGGACAAATGTATACCGATGCGAGTATTCTGAACAGTTGCACCACTATTTTCATTTGAAGACAAGGAAAATCATGGCGGAGATAGCTGTTGAGGCCACCGAAGTTCCCGCGCAACTGCCCCAGGTCCGCGTAGCCGTTCTGGGCGCCGGCAAGATGGGCGGAATCCTGTTGCAGGCTTTTTTGAAGCAGAACCTCTTTGCTCCCGAGCAGATTCACGCTACCGTCGGCCACGCCGAGCGCGCCCTGGCCCTCAGCACGCAGTGGGGCGTGGATGTGACCACCAACAACCTGGAGGCGGTGCGCCAAGCCGACCTGATTCTGCTGGGCGTCAAGCCCTTCCAGGTGCCGGCCATGATGAAGGAAATTGGCCCCGCGCTGACGCCCTCGAAGTTGCTCGTTTCCTTCGCGGCATCGGTCAAAACGCGCGCCATTGAGGAGATGGCGGGCATGGAGATCGCCGTGGTCCGCGCCATGCCGAACACCCCCGCCGCCCTGGGAGCCGGAGCCGCCGCCCTCTGCCGCGGTCGCTTTGTCCGCGATGACCAGATGGAATTGGCCAAGCGCATCTTCGAGACCGTGGGCCGCGCCGTGGTGGTTGACGAGAAGCACATGGACGCCGTCACGGGCCTTTCCGGCTCCGGCCCGGCCTACATCTACATCATCATCGAGGCCTTGGCCGAGGCGGGCGTGAAAGTGGGTCTGCCGCGCGACACGGCCACGCTGCTGGCCGCGCAAACCACTCTCGGCGCCGCCAAGATGGTGCTCGAAACCGGCTACCACCCGGCCCTTTTGAAGGACGCCGTGACCACCCCCGCCGGCTGCACCATCGACGGCATTTTGGAACTCGAGGAAGGCGGCCTGCGCGTCGCCCTCATCAAGGCCGTAATGCGCGCCACCGAGCGGGCCAAGCAATTGGCCGCCGGGTAAGAGTTGCATTCCCAGGTCCCATAAGCGGGACCTGGGGCACCCATGGGGCAGGTGGTACATTTCCATCTCCAATAGCGGGCGTGGGGCACCGTGCGGTCATCCTGAAATGCTTCTGGCTGGCTCTCTCACTCACTGACTTTCTGATTTTCCAACTCGCTGACCAGCGAACTGACTCACCGACGCGATTCCCTTGCCCATTCAACGCCCAAACTGGCTCCCTTCTTACATCCCGGAACTGCAAGGGCTGCGTGGCCTCGCGGTTCTGGGCGTGGTCTTCTACCATTGCCATTCGCGCCTGGAGGGCACATGGATGCACGGCGCCAGCCTGTGGGGATGGTCGGGCGTCAATCTCTTTTTTGTGCTCTCCGGATTTCTGATTACCTCGATCCTGCTGACGGCGCGGGAGAAGCCCCGCTACTTCCACAACTTCTATGGGCGCAGATTGCTGCGCATCTGGCCGGTCTATGTGCTGGTGCTGGTGGTGGTTTATCTCAACGCGCCCTGGTTCATCGGCCCCTCGGTGACGGACGCGGTAAAGGCCGCACCCTGGCTGGCGTACCTCTTTCTGGTGCAGAATCTCTTTCACCTAACGCTGCCCCCGGCCATCAGCCCCACCTGGTCGCTGGCCATCGAGGAGCAGTATTACCTCCTCTGGGCGCCGCTGGTGCGCTTTCTGCGCCGGCCGTGGATGCTGGCGAGCGTTCTGTTGGCCGCGCTGGTCTGCTCGCCGTTGCTGCGCCACCTGAACCCGGTCTGGCTCTGGGGCTTGGGCACCCATACACTCATCAAACTGGACGGCATTGCTCTGGGCAGCCTGCTGGCCCTGGGAATACTTACGCTCCATCTGAGCCGCCGCGTCTGGCTCTGGATCGGACTAGGCGCTTTTGTCGCGGGCATGACGGCCGCAGCCACCGTGGCCGGTGGAACCTCGTTACTCGATACGGCGCTGGCGGTGGGCTTTGCCGGAGCGGTCGCGGCCCTGATCGCCTCAACCGGCGCCCGCAACCCGCTCCACGCCCTGCTGCGCCGCGGCCCCCTGGCCTTTTATGGCCGCATCAGCTACGGCCTCTATATGATCCACATCTCGGTCTTCATCTACTTCGGCTGGTTCGATCTGCGCATGAACCGCTATGGAGTCGCCGGTAACCTGGCCATCGTGGCCTTCCGCCTGGCGGTCTCCACGGCGGCGGCCACCGCTCTCTGGTACGGCTTCGAGTCGCAAATTCTCAAGCTGAAGCGCTATTTCTAGAGCATTTTCATTCCGCTGGTTGACCTGCGAGGCATGGAGGCTGGCTTTTGCGGCAGTTTTCCATCCCTGCGCACCTCAGGCGAATCCTCCGCCCGGCAGCGCCGGTTTCAGAACATCCGTTGCAAGGCCGGGAGCTGCCCCAAGATCAAGGAATATCCGTATGTTTCCAAAAGGAATATCCGTTTGTTTTCAATCAGATGCAATGGAACCTGCAAGATGTGGTAGATTCAAGAAGACGCACCGTTCGCGGAGAGATGGCCGAGTGGTTTAAGGCGCACGCTTGGAAAGCGTGTGTACTTTAACGGGTACCGTGGGTTCGAATCCCACTCTCTCCGCCATACACTAGTGTATATCCTTGATCCCATTGACAAATTATAGATAATAGGCGCTTTATGCGCCGTCCGTCTTGGCCGCACTGTCCGGATTTTCCGCCCAATTCGGTCCCTGGGACGTTTTTTTGCATGACAACGGGCGGGATGCATGACAACGGCGTTTTGCCCTCTGCGATTCAGCCAGACGCACAAATCCCCGGCCATGACGACCAGGGCTATTCATTGCTTCTCTGTTCCTTTCTGACTGTTTAGGCCACCAGCAACCGGTGATCGCCAGAGTTCCAGACCGTCTCGCGCCGGCCTGGGCATGATGATGCAGTTCTCTGAGGCCGCTCCAGGGTGTTCCAGACTATCGCCGTGCATCAGGAAACCGTCTCTGCCATACATCACGTTGGCAGCGTCTGGAGTCAGGTGCATGGCGTATGGCCCGTGTATGGGATCATTGAACGGTGTTTCGATCATGTAGCCGCCACGGGGAATTGGCCCAACCATCATCACGTTCTGCATGGCCGGGTTGTTCTTGCCTGTTCCGGCCATGCCGCTGTAGCCATTCGCCACACATTGATCGGCGCGATTGCACAGCTTTCCTGTGCTATGGTGAAATGTCCAAGGCATATTTGCTCCTAAGTTGTTGGGTTATTGGCACCCTCGCAACGCGAGGGTTCACCTCTGTTGGAGTATTGGGACCCTTGCAATGCAAGGGTCCACCCCCAATGGGGGAATATCTAAGCCGCGCGCTTGTGGCGCTTGCCGTACACCTGGCCGTCGGGCATCGTGAACTGGCCGTCGCTGATGATGACCGGGAACAGGTTGGTGTCACCGTTCGGCCGGACAGCCACAAGGCCAAACCCGACCACCCAGCGATTGGCTCTGCCCCGGCCATAGCCGGGGTTGATGCCGCACATGCAAGGCTGGCAAGTTCCGGTGAATCGCTGGCTCTCCTGTGCCGGACTCGCCTTGGTGAACGACTGCGAAGTGTGAAAATGACCAAAGGCGACACTCTGGCCCCAGGTCTCGACAGCTTTCTTTGCCGGCGCCTGGCCGAGTATAGCGGATTGCTTTCGCCAGTGAGGAGGTATCGTTCGACCTCTTCGGCGATGATGGGCTGGGCTTCCGTCACCTCGGCACTTTGGCTCCCCACAGGCCTGCGCTCCTGTAGGCGGGAGGTCACTTTGGCTAAAGAATACCACCTAGCGAGGTCCCTACTTTTAGTTCCACGAGGCATTCAGGCAATGACCGTTGGCTGTTCGAAACGGGGACGCTGTCCTCAATGTTTATGGGGATAAATCTGCGCCGATGCCAAGATGCTCGCCGGACGAATCTGAGCTCCCCCTGCCTTATCAACCCACCAAATGCTGGCCGTTCCTTGGCAACCCTGAAAGACCACGATTTGCGCAGCCGAGCTGTGTGGCACCATGGCGACTTCTAAGATGGCCAGTTTCACCGCAGCCGCAGGCATCGCGGTCATCAACTCGATCACTAACATGAAGGTTCTTCGGTCCCGACATCATCCTGCTCGTCTGAAGAGCTAAGGCGGGTTCGTGTCTCCTGACGTGTTATGTGTGCGTTCGACGGCTCGGTCGAGTTCGAGTTTGCCATTCCAGTGATCGTCGTGCGGCCCGATCCAGATGAGCAGCACGAGGGCCGGCACTGCCGCCACGGTGGTCAGTAGGAAGAACGGCACCCAGCCGAGCTTCTCAGCCAGTACGCCTCCTGAGGAGGCCACCAGTGTGCGGCCAACCGACGCGAGCGAGGAAAGCAGCGCGTATTGGGTAGCGGTGAAGGCGGGTGAACATAGACTGGAGAGATAGCTTACCAACGCTGTCCCTGCCATTGCGCCAGTTAAGTTTTCGGCAATGACACACAGCGCAAGATAGCCGAGCCGATGCCCGCCTACAGCCTGCAGCACAAAGAACAGGTTGCCAGCCGACTGGAGCACTCCGCATAGGATGAGCGAGCGCCGGAAGCCAAACCGAACCGTCACCATTCCCCCAATCAGAGCCCCCGCCACGGTCGCAAAGAACCCTACCAGTTTGGAAACGGCGGCAATCTCATTGAGCGAAAACCCGAGTGAGATGTAGAGCGGCGTTGCCATCACTCCCGCCAGCGCTTCCCCCAACTTGTAGCCGACAATGAAAATCAGGATGACCATCCAAAGCGGCCGGCGCATGAAATCGGCGAAGGGGCCGATGACTGCAGTGGCGAGCGCTTGGTGAACACTCTCCCATCCGGCGGCCTTGGTATGTACACTTTCCGCCGCCACTTTCGGCTCGGGGCCAAACAGGAAGACCAGCAACCCCACGCCGAGCAGCACCGCCATCGTGGCATAGGCCGCAAACCATCCGGCGCGCGCCGCGATCACCAGGGAACCCGCTCCGGAAACCAGCATGGCGAGCCGGTAGCCGGTTTGGATCATGCCCGCACCGGGCCCCTGCAGCTCCTGCTCCAAGATCTCCACGCGCCAGGCATCGATGACGATATCCTGGCTCGCGGATAGAAACGCGACGAGCAGTGACAAAGCGATCATCGGAGCCAGGTTGTGCCGTGGATCGCACATTCCCAGGCCGAGTATTGCGGCGATCAAGAGGATCTGGATCGTGATTCCCCAACCGCGCCGCCGCCCCAACGGCAGCGGTGGCGGGAGGCGATCAAACAGCGGCGACCAGAGGAACTTTAACGCATAGGGAGTTCCGACCAGGGCAAAGGCTCCGATTGTTGCGCGCCGCACACCGGCTGTCGCAAGCCACGCTGACAGGGTCGAGTAAGTGAGCAGGAGCGGCAGGCCGCTGGCGAACCCGAGTGCCAATACCCGCAGCACGCGCCTATCAGTGTAGGCCGTGACCGAGCGATGCCAGTTGCTTGCGGCGCGCTCTTCGGTGATGCCGGACAATTCCTTCATCGTAATCTTTGGGCACCCTGCTTCACCTTCTGGAATGAAAGATCGTTGTGTGCGACTACGTTGTCGATCAGGCCACGGCGCGAAATATCAGCCATGCTTTCAGGCCGATGGCTTCGTAGACAACAAAAGCAATGGCTGTCGAGCGTGCGGCTTGCCGACCTCTTTCTTATATCGGCCGTGATAACGTTGGATTCATCCGCCACCTTGAATTCCCAGATCGTCGGTGCATCGATGTTGCCGGATGCGTTATTCGGAATTGCTGCGGGAACCCGGGTGTTGACCCCTTTGTCCTTCGCGTCGGTTTGGACGAAGTCGAAACCTCTGACTGAGGTATGCCTCCAGCTCAGCATGAAGCGTAGAGCACCCCCCAATGGCAGCCAGTTGGCAGACTGATCCGCACCACGCAACTGAACAATGATCGAGCCGTCTCCGAATATCCACCAAATGCTACATTCGTTGACACAGAACTGTCGAGTCGCTGTGACGTTAGCTGTAGGGGAAGAACGCCGCCTTGGGGCGATGCCGACAACAGTATCAGGAGACGATTAGCCTCAAGGCGGCTCGTGGACACAACATTTAGCCCGAGAAGTGTGCACCTGGCCTGGGCCAGACAGGATGAAAAGGAACAGGAATTGTTCCTTGGGAGTCTGGCCTGCCCGATGTTTTGTACCAGCGCGATTGTTAGTGTAGCGCGCGGTTGAGAGGCCCAGCTTTTCTGTACCAGCCGATATGTTAGTCCTCGGCGAGTTTAGGTTTCAGCCAGTACGCGGCTAGCCGCGTACTGGCTGGCGAACTCGCTCGGCGTCCGGTCCTTGAGAGCACGGTGAGGACGGCTCTCATTGTATTCCTGACGCCATGCCTCGATCAGCTGTTTTGCTTCGGTCAGGCTTTCGAACCAGTGGACATTGAGGCATTCGTCTCGGAAGGTTCCGTTGAACGACTCTATAAACGCGTTATCGGTCGGCTTTCCCGGCCGTGAGAAGTCGATCTTTGCTCCGTTCTGGTAGGCCCACAGGTCCATCGCCTGACTGCTGAACTCGCTGCCGTTATCGCAGAACAGCAGTTTCGGCGCTCTGCCTTCATGTTTGAGCCGGTTCAGTGTCCGCACTACATCCTCTCCTCTCAGGCTTTGGCCAACTTCGATGGCCACGCACTCTCGGGTGAACACGTCGACGATCGTCAGCGAACGGAATCGCCTCCCATCCTGCAACTGGTCGGCAACGAAGTCCAGGCTCCAGGCTTGGTTCGGAGCCGTTGGCTGGAACCGTTCCTGGCGGGTTCTGGCCGCTTTCCGCCGCCGTCTCTGAGGCTTGCTCTTCAAGGCTAGTCCTTCTTCCTTGTAGAGCCGGTAAACCAGATGCTTGCCCACTTGCCAGCCCTCACGCCTCAGCAGCACAAGAACCTTGCGGTATCCATACCGAACCCGGCTCTGCGCGATCTCGCGGATCCGTGCCCGCAGCTCGGTCCAGTCCCTCTGGTGGCTCTTGTAGCGGTAGGTGCCGCGGCCGATACGCAGAACTCAACAGGCATGCCGTTCACTGGCTCGGTACTGGTCCTGTAGATAATCGACCAGCGGCCGGCGCCGCGACGGCTTCACCACTTTTTTCGTAGCACGTCCTGAAGCATGGTCTTGTCCAGGCTCAACTCGGCCACCAGCTGCTTCAACCGGCTGTTCTCATCCTGCAGTTGCTTCATCTCGCGGACCTGGTCCGACTCCAGACCAACGTACTGCTTCTTCCAGCGGTAGAAGGTCTGCTCGCTGATCCCAGCCTTGCGGATCAGCTCGGCCACAGGCACTCCTACCTCAGCCTGCTTCAGCACCCCGACGATCTGCTCCACGGAAAACCGCTTCTTTTTCATCTGCCAATCCCTCTGCCCATATGGGCCGGTAATGGCCGAAGACTAACATTTCAAGTGGTCCAGTTTCCCCGGGGCCGATCACTTCGACCGAGATCAATGCGAACTGAGCCTAGAGATCATAAATCACCTAGAATGAGCGACTTTCATTTTATGGGGTATCAACTTTCGCCTGATGGGGTCACACTTTCAACTTATGTGTAACCCCACATTCCCTCTCTAGCAACAGAAGAACCGCTTTAGCTGCAGCCGCTGGTCGAGCCGCAGCTCATGCAGCGGTAGCAACTGCCGTTGCGGACCATGATGGCGCCGCAGGTCGAGCAACTGGGGGCGTCGCCCATTTCGTACATATCGCGCATGGCGTCGGCGGCGTGGTAGAGGCCGCGGTCGGCCAGGTCCGGCTCATGGGAGGCGCGGGAGCTTTCTGACTGGCTGGAGTGCGCCTCGGGAGCGATGCCGCCACCGGAGGCTCCCGCCGGATTGCCCATTCCCGAGCCGCCGGTCTGGCCGCCGGCTGGTCCGCCGGCTTGGTTGAGACGGCGGGCGACCTCCTCGGCCAACTTGGCCAGGTTGCCCGGCGTGAAGGGCTCCTGCTCCGGTTCGCTCTCCGGCAGCAGGCTGGGCGAGGCGGGCAGTTGCGGCGTCTGCGGAGTCAGTCCGGCAAAGAGCGTCAGTTGCGTGCCGGAGAGGAAGCGCAGGTTAAGCCAGCGGAAGATATAATCCATCAGGCTCTTGGCGTAGCCGATCTGCTCATTGCCGGTCCAGCCGGAGGGCTCGAAGCGGGTGTGGGCGAACTTCTCGCAGAGCACCTTGAGCGGCACGCCGTGCTGCAGGGCAATCGAGATGGAGGTGGCGAAGGCGTCCATCAGCCCGGAGATAGTGGAGCCCTCCTTGGCCATTTTGATGAAGATTTCGCCCGGCTGGCCGGTGGGGTAGAGGCCGACGGTGATGTAGCCCTCGTGGCCGGCGATGGAGAATTTGTGGGTGACCGAGGCGCGTTCGTTGGGCAGGCGGTGGCGGATGGCGCGGGGCGGTCCGTTCAGATCCTGCGCGGCCTCCTCAGCAGGCTGGAGCAGGGGCTGGGTCGTGGCCTTGGCGATTTCGTCGAGGGCGTGCTGGAAGGCGGCGGCGGCCAGAGTCACCTGCCGGGCGGTGACCTCGAGCCTTTCGCCGGCCTTGGCCTCCAGAGTCATCAGGTCGGCCTCGGCGGCGGGCTGCCCGGCGGCCAGTTGGGCCAGGATGCGCGTGCCGGCGGCGTTCAGGGCCGAGGGTTCGCGCTTGGCGTCCATCGAGACATTCAGCGGCTGGGTGCCCTTGGAGCCGTCGCGGTAGATGGCCACGGCCTTGATGCCCTGACGCCAGCTTTCGGCGTAGGCCTCGGCGACGTCTTCGACGGTGGCCTCGTGGGGCAGGTTGACGGTCTTCGAGATGGCGCCCGACAAAAAGGGCTGCGTGGCGGCCATCATCTTGATGTGGCCCATGTAGTGGATTGAGCGGGTGCCCTTGGCCGGCTTGAAGCTGCAATCGAAGACCGGCAGGTGCTCGGGAAGGACGCCGGGCGCGCCCTCGATGGTGCCGGTGGCGTCGATGTAGCTGACGATGGCGTTGACCTCGTCGGCCGTGTAGCCCAGCTTGAAGAGGGCTACGGGGACGGTGTTGTTGACGATCTTGATCATGCCGCCGCCCACCAGCTTTTTGTACTTGACCAGGGCCAGATCGGGCTCAATTCCAGTGGTGTCGCAGTCCATCATGAAGCCGATGGTGCCGGTCGGGGCCAAAACCGTGGTTTGCGAGTTGCGGTAGCCGAATTTTTCGCCGTAGGCCAGAGCCGTGTCCCAGCATTCACGGCTGGCGTCGATCAGGGCGTCGAGCTGGGGCACGGTGAAGGGTTCGCCGCTCTGGCGCGAGCGGCCGATGTTGTTGACCTCGGCGCGGTGCATGCGGATCACGTCGAGAAAGGGCTCGCGATTGACGTAAAAGCCGGGGCAGGCTCCGCCTTGGTGCTCGACGGAGGCGGTCAGCGGCGTGGCCGGGGCGATGGGCGGGCAACTGGCGGCCACGACCGCCGATTGCAGGTAGGCCTGGCCGCAAAGAATCGCGGTCAGCACGGCGGCCATGTCGCGGCCGGCGGTCGAGTCGTAGGGCAGGCCCATGGCCATCAGCAGCGCGCCCAGGTTGGCGTAGCCCAGGCCCAGCGGGCGGTAGTCGTGGGAGTTAGCGGCAATCGCCTCAGTGGGGTAGCCGGAGCGGTCCACCAGAATCTCCATCGCCGTGATGAGAACCGAAATCGAATGCCGGAAGGCGGGAATATCAAAGCCGCCCGACGGGGTGGCGTACTTCATCAGGTTGAAACTGGACAGGTTGCAGGCCGAGTTGTCCAGGAACATGTACTCGCTGCAAGGGTTGGACGCGTTGATGCGGGCGGTGTTCTTGGCCGTGTGCCAGCGGTTGATGGTCGTGTCGAATTGCATTCCGGGGTCGCCGCAGAGCCAGGTGGCCTCGGCGATCTTGCGCATGATCTCGCGCGCCTTGTAGGTCTTGACCGGCTCGTGGCCCTTCACCGTGTAGGTGGTGAAGTCGCCATCGTTCTCGTAGGCGTGCATGAACTCGTCGCTGACGCGGACCGAGTTGTTGGCATTCTGGAAGAAGATCGACGAGTAGGCCTCCGAATCCGGACCCGAGCCGTCGTAGCCCTCCCTGACCAGCGCGAAGGCCTTGGCCTCTTCCTTGGCCTTGCACTCGATAAATGCCATGATGTCCGGGTGGTCGGCGTTCAGGATCACCATCTTGGCGGCGCGTCGGGTCTTGCCGCCGGACTTGATGACCCCGGCAAAGGCGTCAAAGCCGCGCATGAAGCTCAAGGGGCCGGAGGCCTGGCCGCCGCCCGACAGGTGCTCCATCGAGCCGCGAATCGACGACAGGTTGGTGCCCGTCCCGGAGCCCCATTTGAAGAGCATTCCCTCGGTCTTGGCCAGGGTCAGGATCGAGTCCAGCGAGTCGTCCACCGAGTTGATGAAGCAGGCCGAGCACTGCGGATTGCGGTAGCCGCTCCCGGAGAAGGCGACGCCGCCGGTGGCCGGATCCCAGTGCCAGTTCTGGCCGGCCGCATCCGGCTCCAGGCGGTCGCAGCCTACGTTGAACCAGACCGGCGAGTTGAAGGCCGCCCTCTGGGTCAGCAGCATGGCGGCCAGCTCGTCGTGGAAGACGGCCGCATCGGCGGTGGTGGCGAAGTAAGCGGCATTCAGGCCCCAGTCGCGAATGCTCTCGACCACGCGGCCCACCAACTGGCGAACACCGGTCTCCCGCTCGGCGGTGCCCAACTGCCCGTGCAGGTACTTCGAGGCCACAATGTTGGTCGCGGTCATCGACCAGTCGGACGGCACCTCGACCTCCTTCTGCTCGAAGATGACGTTGCCCTTGCTGTCGGTAATCGACGCGGTGCGCCGCTCCCATTCGACCTGGTCGTAAGGGGAGAGGCCCTCGGTGGTGAAAAGGCGGGTGAAGGTCAATCCCCGCTGCGTGGAGGAGGCCTGGAGGGAGGCGGAAGGGCTTTGAAGGTTGGTCACGTGCATGAAATCCTCTCGATCGGCAAAAAACCGCTGAAAAATCCGACCCTCTCCGGCGCAGAGCGTCCTGGATGGGAGTCAGGGCTGAACTCTGACACAAACGGGAAACGGGGATGGGAAAGGTACAGCCAGTTCTTTGCTCTCTGCGGCCTCCCAGAGGCGTCTTCACACTGGAGTTCATTACAATCCATTAACAGCCGCAGATGACAAAGTACCGCTGTCTGTGGCACAAGTCAACAATAAACCACAACATATTGTATTTTGTTCGCGTTCCCGGCCTCAACTCTCCAAACAAAGGGCATTGCCTGTGGAAAGCTCGGACGAGCCTTGCTGGGCGCGGGTTTTGGAGAGCGATTTGCGCTGAATCCGCGATTGCCGGCGGGAAGAGCCGGCCCGTTTGCCGCGGTTCGCCAGCACGGCCCGTGGTCACTGCTCGAAATGCGATTTGGACGGGAGCATCTGCTGGTGCAAAACGCGCACGATCAGCATTTCGCCGGATTCCTGCATATAAAACACAACGTGCTTGCCAACCTCAAACCGGCGCAATCCTGGACGAATCGAATCGCAGGATCGGCCAACGGAAGGGTTTCTGGCCAGAAGTTCAAAACAGTCTTCCAGCTATGCAAGGTATTGATTTGTCTGCCGCCATCCCCAGGTACTGGTTGTATAGGCGGCAATCAGATCGATATCCTCTTCGGCCTCACATGAGACATTGATTTGAAGCATGGTCAGGCCTCTCTCTGCGGGAGACCATATTTTTTGCGAATGCGAGCGAAAACGCCGGGTTCGGCAATCCCACTGGCTAGCCCATCATCAATCGCCGCCCTGAGCGCGGCCATCTTTTCTTCGTACTCCCGCTCATCCCTTTCCAGCAGGCGCAGGGCGGTGCGCATTACCTCGCTGGCGTTGGCGTACTCTCCCGATTCGACCTTGGCGGTAATGAACTGATCCAGCTTTTCAGGCAGATTGACATTGCGAGTCGGCATGGGGAACACCTCAGCTTGAGTATAGGGTGATTGGCCAACTTTGCCAATCACCTGCGGTACGGCCAATCGCTCGCTCTTCGCTCGCCTTTCAGGTGTCGCCCAAGTTTCAGAGCGCAAGAGAAACTTGGGCGCCATGACGAAGGTGACGGTGCCGGGCAGCTTGATCAGCAGGTGCACCTTATTGTGCAAAGAAAACGATTGCTCACAAGAAAAACGCCGCCCGTTTCCAGGCGGCGTTTTCGTTGCTTTCGAAGACTGGAATCAGTTGCTTTCCTTGGTTTCAATCCTCATGCCATAGAACGACCTATGCACGAAGAAGACCGACACCAGGAAAAATGCGACTGCCAGAATGTGTGTGAGCAGCGGGTTATTCGAGCTGAGCGTCACGGCAAGCTCGACAGCTAGCAATCCGAACAGCGTCGTGAACTTGATAACCGGGTTCATTGCCACCGAGGAGGTGTCTTTGAACGGGTCGCCAACGGTGTCTCCGATCACGGTTGCGTCGTGCAGAGGTGTCCCTTTCTGTTTCAGATCGACCTCGACGACCTTCTTCGCATTGTCCCATGCGCCGCCGGCATTCGCCATGAAGATCGCCTGGTACAGGCCGAAGATCGCAATGGAGAACAGATAGCCGACAAAGAAGAATGGCTCAAGGAACGCGAATGCAAGGGTACCGAAGAAGACGGCCAGAAAGATGTTGAACATTCCCTTCTGCGCGTACTTCGTGCAGATCTCGACTACCTTCTTGCTGTCGGTGACCGATGCCTTCATCTCAGCGCCATCCAGTTTGATGTTCGCCTTGATGAACTCGACCGCGCGGTAAGCGCCGGTGGTGACCGCCTGCGTGGAAGCGCCGGTGAACCAGAAGATCATGGCCCCGCCGGTGATCAACCCGAGCAAGAATGGCGCGTGCAGCAGAGAGAGTCTTTGTACGTCATGGGTAAGTCCGCCGGTCAGGGCCATGATGATCGAGAACGTCATCGTGGTTGCGCCCACCACGGCGGTGCCGATCAGCACCGGCTTTGCCGAGGCCTTGAATGTATTGCCGGCTCCATCATTGGCTTCCAGAAGGTGCTTTGCGCGTTCGAAATTCACGTCGAAGTTGTAGTCCTTCTTCAACTCACCTTCGATGCCGGGAATCGTTTCGATCAGCGACAACTCGTAGACGGATTGGGCATTGTCGGTAACCGGCCCGTAGGAATCCACGGCAATCGTGACCGGACCCATGCCCAGGAAGCCGAACGCGACCAGGCCAAAGGCGAAGACGGCTGGAGCAAGCATCATTCCCGCCGGATTATTCTGTAAATCCGGTATGCCCAAACTGAAGAAATAGCCCGTTCCCATGAGCGCGACCATGCACAATCCTAGCCAGTAGGCCGAGAAATTGCCGGCCACGAATCCCGACAAGATCCCCAGGGAGGCTCCGCCTTCCTTTGCGGACGTTACGACTTCTTGCACGTGGGCCGATTTGGTGGAAGTGAAAACCTTGACAAATTCGGGAATGATCGCGCCCGCCAAGGTTCCGCACGAGATGATGCAAGCCAGCTTCCACCAGAGCGTTCCGTCACCCAGAGTGGGGATGATCAGGTACGAGACGACGAAGGTCAGGATGATGGAAACGATGGACGTGATCCATACCAGCGAGGTCAATGGGTGCTCAAAATCCATTTCGTCGGCGTCGGCGAACTTGGCATGAGCGATGGCGCCATTGAGGAAGTAGGCACCCGAGCTGGAGACCAGCATGGCCACGCGCATGACGAAGATCCATACCAGCAGTTGCACTTGCGTGGTGGGACTCTTGACTGCCAGCAAAATGAAGGCGATCAGGGCCACGCCGGTGACGCCGTAGGTTTCGAAGCCGTCGGCCGAGGGGCCGACGGAGTCGCCCGCGTTGTCGCCTGTGCAGTCGGCGATGACGCCCGGGTTGCGCGCATCGTCTTCCTTGATCTTGAAGACGATCTTCATCAGGTCGGCGCCAATGTCGGCGATCTTGGTGAAAATGCCGCCGGCAATACGCAGGGCCGCGGCGCCCAGTGATTCGCCAATCGCGAAGCCAATGAAGCATGGGCCCGCATAATCGCCCGGGACGAACAAAAGGATGAAGAGCATCATGAACAGCTCGACCGAGATCAGCAACATGCCGATGCTCATGCCAGCCTTCAGCGGAATCGCAAAGAGTTTATACGGTTTGCCGGTCAATCCTGCGAATGCCGTCCGTGAGTTCGCAAATGTGTTAACGCGAATTCCGAACCACGCCACCCCGTAGCTGCCCCCGATGCCGATGAGCGAAAACAGCAAAATGATCGGCAGGGTAACCGCAATCGATTTTCCTGGCACCGGCGCCAGCCAGCCGAAGTACAGCGCGATAATGACCGCGATGAAAGCCCAGAGCACAAGAATAAACTTGCCCTGCGTTATTAGATAAGTTTTGCAGGTCTCATAGATCAGTTCGGAGATTTCGCGCATCGAGCGATGAACCGGCAGGTTCTTCAACTGCACATAGATTGCCAGACCGAACAACATGCCGGCCAAGCAGAATAGCAATCCGTACATCAGAAGGTTATGCCCGTTTATGCCGAGGAAATTCACGGTCGACAAATCCGGCAGGATCAGGTTGGCTTCGCCTCCGCCCGCGTGTTCAGATTGCGCGCAGGCGAATGTGGGAAGCAGCAGGACCAGAAGGGCCATAACGGTTTTGTACTGACGCTTCAGAAATGCCTCTGCGCCTTCCTTGATGGCCACGGCAAACCGCTGCATCGACGGAGTCCCCTGGTCAGAGCCGATGATCTGGCGCGCGAAGAAGAAGGCCGCGATGAGCGAGAGTACGCTCACGGCCATGAAAAGCAATACCCAATACTGTACAGTCACAAGTTCCCCCACTAAAAGTTTGAATCGCCTATCACCAAACTATCCCCGGAAAAATGCGAGCAAATTCCTGGGAAACGATAACCGAAGCCGCTCAATCGCGCTGCACACTGTCGAGCGGTTCCAATGGCTACGCTCTCGAAGGGCTTCCGCGACCTGAAAAAGGCTCTCAGGAAGGGTAACGCAACAGGGCTTTGTCTGGCTACTGAATGTTAATGTTTATCGTGTCGCCGGAGAGCGGAATTTGCAGGTTCTGCTCAGCTGGCTCGCGTACCTGGCCGCCCGGCAGCGGGTGCAGCTTGAAGAGAATCAGCATGTTGCGCTCCGGATCGTCGAAGGCGCGGAAGCTGGCCACCTGCTCGAGCGAGAAGTGCGTGTGGATGTCCTCGAGAGTGCCGGGGTCGAGGTCGTTCCAGGCGGCGTACCAGCCGGGCTGCGCATCGGCGAGCTTGGAAACCAGCTCCTGGGTTCCGAAGTCGTCGCACAGGCTGGGCAGGTGGGTCACGAGCATGATCTGGTCGCCGCTGATGGAAACCAGCAGGCGCCGGCCGTTGGGGTGGGCGTCAATATAGCGCGTAAGCCGCTGGGCTGCATCAATAAAGGTGTACTCGGGATGGGCGGAGTAGTTCAGCGTCTGGAGGCCGTTCGCTAGGGCGGCCAGCGCGGCCAGGGCGACGACGGCCCAGCCGCCGAGCCGGGCGCAATGCCGGAATGGGCAACAGGGAGTTTTGGCCCCCTCATGGGAACAGGCGAAGCCGTTAGGGGATTTTTTTTCTTCAGAAGAACGCTCAGCCCCGGCTCTGGAAGAGTTTTTATCGGAGAATCCTTCTGCAATTTCTCCTTCTTTGGCCGTCGGCGAGGGCTCCGGTTCGTAAGTCTGCCGGGATTTTTGGGCCGGCCAGGCGCCGACAAGCGCATGAGCCCCCTGCGCGACAACAAAAAAGCAGAAAAAAGCCACCACGGCAAAGTAGCGGGGCTGGGGGTGGTCCTGGTAGGTCATGAAGAGGATGTAGCCGGCGGCGGCCAGGATGGAGGCGCCGAAGACCGGGTCCATGAGCAGGTTGCGGGCCTGGGCGTTCTGTCCCACGGATGAAGACCTAGCCTCACCGCAGCAAACAGCGGCTGCTTGCTGCGGCCCCCGAATGTCCGTCGGGGCCCCGGCTGTCCACCGCGCCCGCGCGGAGCCGTGCGCGAAGAAGGCCAGAATTGCGCCCAGGATGACCAGCCCGGCCAGCGGAATCAGAATGTGGTCCACCCATAATCCGCCGTGAAGGGACCACCAGAAGCTGAGCAGAGGCCAATAAAACTCCTTTGGCTTGTTGTATTTGTTGATAAAGAAGAGGTACTTGTAGTCAGTCAGAAAGCCAAAGTGGATCACCAGCGCCATCCACAGGCCAAAGGAGGCGGCAAAAGCGGAGGCTGCGGCCACGGCCGAGCGTAGGGCGAGTTTGCGATTGCGCCCCATCAGCGGCGCGAGCATCGCCCAGCCTAGCGCCGGCAGCAAAAAAACGGCGGTGGTCTTGGTGAGCATCATCAGTGTGAAGAGCAGGCCAATGGCGATCGATGCGACCACCGGGCGGCGCCAGCGGGGCAGGCGCACGGCCAGGTTCAAGGCGGCCAGCGTGAAGGCGATCAGCATCGGCTCCAGAATGGCCAGCCGGCTGAAGCAGTAGAGAAAGGGGCTGGTGACGATCAGCGTCAGCGCCAGAAATCCCATCCAGCGCGGTCCGCTGGTCCTGAGCAACAGGTAGGACAGCAGGAGGTTGCAGAAGAAGAAGGCGACGGCCAGCTCGCGCGCGGCCTGGATGGAAACACCGGTGAAGAAGAAGAGCACCCACTCGAGAAACGGCCACACGGGCACGGCCGGGGCGGGGTTGAAATCGCCAGAAATGTACCAGTTGCCAAAGAGGTGGGCGCGGACAGCCGCATTGCCGTACCAGCCCTCGTCGGTGTACTTGGCCCAGTCCATGAACCACGGCGTGTGGTTGGGAAAGTCGGCCGTGAGATGGAGGGCGTGCAGCAGGGCGAAGCCGATAATAACCAGCAGCCAAAGGGCGTAACAGCAACGCTTTTGCGAGATCGTCAAAGTCTGTTTCTCCGCGGAAATTGTGCGCCCATGGGCTGGCGTCGCGTCAGACGGCTCAAAATAGTTTACCCGTGCAGGCGGCCATCCGGTCTTAGGACAGCCAGCAGTTGAACTGGCGGAAGAATTTCTCCACGCAGGCGGAGATCGGCAAAAACCGGTTCAAAAATCTCCCTGGCGAGGATGACCCGAGTATATCGCGCCAGAATTAACAACTTACTCGGCATGGAAGACGACGTCGAACAGCAGCAGGCTGACGGTGGTGAAGATGATGTCGTAGCCCGCCAGCATCTTGATCCACAGCGCGGGGTCGCTTTCGCCGGTAAGAATGGCGGTGATGGCTTGGACCATGGCCAAGAGAGCCGGAATGAAGATGGGAAAGAGAATCAGTGAAAGCAGCAGTTCGCGGTTGCGGCTGCGAATGGAGAGCGCGGCGAAAAAAACGCCGTTGGCGACCAGGGCCCACGTTCCCAGCGGCAGCACCAGCGCCAGCAGCCAGGCCTGACCGGCAATGTGCAGGTTATAGAAAATAAAGAAAAAGGGCGCCAGAATCGCCTGGACGACGGAAACAAAGAGAAAATTGGCGATGACCTTGGCGAGGTAGAGCTCCGCGCCCGGCGAGGGCGCCATGCGCTGGGCGTCGAGGACCTGGTGGCGGATCTCCCGCGACCAGGCCTGGTTGAGCGCACTGACCGAGGCGAACATGGTGGCCACCGAGAGCACGCCGCCGGCAATCTGCTGGGAAAAGGCCCCGCGCGGGTCGAAGGCGATGGAAAACAGCACTACCACTAGCCCGGAGAAGAAGAGCATGGAGACAAAAGTGTCCAGCGAGCGCCACTCGATGCGCAGCTCCTTGACGAGGTGAGTCCAGAGGGCGCGGGTCATTTGTGGCGCTCCTCCGGGGGCAAATCAGAAAGAGTAGAAGCAGGTCCTTCGACTCCCACTCGCTGCACTCGGGGTCGCTCAGGATGACTGTCTGATTGAGCGGGCGCGGTGGGCTTGGTCAGGTCGGCGGTCTGGGCCTGGGCGGCGCGCAGGTAATCGTCGGGCGAGAGAATGAGCTGGGTTCCGCGCGCTCCGGCCGAGACGCTGATCCAGTCGAAGAGGATTACGGTTTCATCGACGAAGACGGGGTAGGGCTTCTTGGCGCCGAAGACGGTGACCCCGCCGCGAATGTAGCCGGTGAGCGGCTGCACCTGCTTGAGGGGGACCATCTCGGCCTTGCGCAGGCCGGCGGCGCGGGCCAGCTTCTTGAAGTCCAGTTCGGCGTCGCCGGGGATGACGGCGAAGACGTAGACCCCTGGGCCACCGGTGGTCAGCAGGGTTTTGAAGACCTGCTCGGGGGGCATTCCGACTTTTTTGGCGACGGTGAGGGCCGAGAGGTCGTCGGGATCGACCTCGTACTCATGAAGTTCAAAGTGAATGCCGAGGCCTTCGAGAATGCGCGCGCCGTTGGTTTTCATCGCGTTCAAACCTGTCCAAAAACTATGCGTTGAAGGGTACGGGCTTTGGCCCGTACATTTGGATCCGATTTTGGTCTTCGGCTTTAGCCGCCGAGGGAATGCAAACTTCCCAAAAGACTTTCCTCAGGGGCTAAAGCCTCAACTGCTCCTGCTTTTAATGTACGGGCTGAAGCCCGTACCCTTCAGCTAAAGCTCCTACTCTTCAGCTAAACCGTCTATTTTTGACAGGTTCCCGGTGCCCCCTGTTCAAACGAAGCGACTCGCCCGGCATGCAGCGTGAGCACCCAGTCTGCGATGGGCGCGGCCAGCTCGCGCTGGTGAGTCGTCAGGACGATGGTCCGGTTGCCCTGGCGGAAGCCAGCCAGCAGCTCGACCATCTGGCGGGCCGACTCGACGTCCATGTTCGAGAAGGGCTCGTCGAGGAGCAGCAGTTCGGGGGCGGAGATCAGCGCGCGGGCCAGCGAGGTGCGCTGGCGCATTCCCTGCGAGTATTGGCCGAGGGTGCGGGGCAGCTCCGGGTCCAGGCCCACCTGGCGCAGGGCTTCATCTGGGGAGAGGCAGTCGCGGCCGGGGTAAAGGCTGCGAAAGTAGCGCAGGTTTTCCTGTGCGGTCAGCTCGTCGTAGAGCATGGGGGCGTGGCTCATGTAACCGATGCGCTCGCGGGCCTCATGGGGTTCCAGGCCGCCGGGTTCGAGAGGGCCGGACTCAGGAGGGCCGAAGATTCGCACCGTTCCGAAGCTGGGCCGGAGCAGGCCGGCCAGAATACGCAGCAGCGTGGACTTGCCCGCGCCGTTTTCGCCCAGCAGGACGTAGCAGCGGCCGGCTTCGAAGTCCACCGAGACCTGGCGCAGCGCGGCGAAGGAGCCAAAGAGCTTGGAGACCCGGTCCAGCCGGGCAAAGACTGGCCGGGCGCGGGGCAGGGAATCGACTGCGGTGGGGGCTGGTGCGCTCATGCGCGTCAGTTGGCGGCAGCCGGGGCCGCGGCGGCAGGGCTGGAGGCGCGAGGAGCGGAGGCCTGGGCGGCGGCACGAGGGCTGGCGGCTGAGGGTTGCGCAGGCGCGGAGCTGGGCTGGACAGAACCGGACTGCATGGGGCGGGTTTGCGTCGAACCGGGCTGTATGGGGTTGGGCTGCGTGGCGCCAGACTGCGCCGAGTTGGGTCGAGAGCCGGGTTGCGAACCGGGCGTTGCGCCGGGCTGGGCGGGCGCGTACTTGCTGGCGCACTTGGCTTGCAGTTCGTTGGCGTGGAAGAGGCCGTCGCGGCCATAGGAGCCGTCGGCCAGGGCCTGGGCGTCGTTCTTGAAGGTGTCCGGCGGAGGCTCGGCTCCGTTGTAGTTGACCCGGAGCAGGCGGCCGGTGGCGGCCTTGGGCGAGTGGCTCTCGAACTCGTTGAGCACGAAGTTCACATGGGGTCCGTCCTGCTCGATGGAGCCGGGCACGACGAAGCCCTCGACGCGCAAATGGCTGTGGTAGGCCTTCTCGCCCATGCCGCCCAGCTCGGCGATGGTGACGTAGTAGCTCTTGCTGGCTCCGTAACCGGACCAGGCCAGCCAGACGATGGTGCCGACGATCACGGCGGCCGCGATGCCGATGCGCACGGAGCTGGAGGAGGTTTTCATCGTCCCCCTTAAGATACGAGCCTGAAAAGGCGCGGTCAACCAGTGAAAAAAGGCCGTTTGGATTTATTGCACAGAGTTTAGCGCCTGTGCGGCCCGGTCGAGCGCCTGGGCGAGCACCGTCAACTGCTGGGCAGCGCGGTTGAAGTCGTGGGCGTCGAGGGCCTCGTTGACGCCGGGAATGACGACCGCCGCGTAGCCGGTGTACTCGCCGGGAGCGTAGATGGTGTGCCGGTACCAGGGGCGATGGGGCAGGCCTTGCTCCGAGAGCAGAGCGGTTTCGGTCTGGCGCAGAGCGAGATTAAGCCGGGCGAGGTCGCCGGAGGCGGAGATTTCTAGGCTGTGGGCTCGCTCGGCCGCGGCGGAAAAGCGGGTGGCGGCGGCCTGGACGGGGGCAAAATTGAGGGAGTTGAGCCCCTGGCCGGAGGCTTTCCGCCCCAGCGACGAAGACCTGTCGCTGGGGATCTCAGCCTTCTGCCTGGCCGCATCAATATATGAGCGAATCGCGTGGGCGTAGGCGACGTAATCGTAAGGCAGCACGTCGGCGTCGGCCATGCGCAGCGCCTCCAGGCCGAAGACGCGGGCCATCTGCTGCAAATAGACAAAGCTGGGGTCGGCGTTTTGGGTGTACCAGGCGAAGTTGTCGAAGACTGAGTGGTAGACGCCGTAGGGGCCCTCGGAGCCGATGTCGGTCGAGGGGACGCCCGCGTGCTCAAAGAAGGCCGTAAAGTCGGAGCCGGAGCCAAGGTCGCTGACGCGGACCTCTTCGCCAGCCTCGGACGGCGCATTGGCGGAGTGGCGATTGTCCTGGTCGAGGCTCCCGCCTTGGGCCGGGGGTTGGTTCTGGGCTGGGTGGCTGACGCGCCACTGCTGGTAGACCGTGCCGCCCAGCGGGCTGGGAACCGCGCGGGTCAGCTCGCTGAGGAACTGCTTGAGCGAGGGCACGGCGGTGGCGGTGAAATCCGGCCCGGAGACGGCAATGTCGGTATTGAAGTAGGCGACGGCGCGCGTTAGAGCCGGGGCGTTCTGCTCCACCCATTCGGTGGAGCCAATGAGGCCCTCCTCCTCGGCGTCCCAACTGGCGAAAACGATAGTCCGCTTGGGCCGCCAGCCCTGCCTGAGCAGCCGGCCAACGCCGTGGACCGCTTCGAGCATGGCGGCGGTGCCGCTGCCGGGATCGACGGCGCCGTAGACCCAGGCGTCGCGGTGGTTGCCGGCCACCACCCACTCGGCGGGGAACTGCGTTCCCTTGACCTTGCCGATAACGTCCCAGATGATGCGGCGTTGATTGTCCTGCTCGCTGACCAGGTGGACCTTTACGCTGCCGGGGCCCCCGGTCAATCCCAGGTGGTAGCGGAAGCCCAGCCCGCCCTGCCAGTCCGGCGGCGCGGCGGGGCCTTGAAGAGCTTGCAGGATGGGCGCGGCGTCGTGTGAGCTGATGGGGATGGAGATGATGCGGGGCTGGTTGGCGTAGGGCGTGCCACGGGCGGAGTCGGGCAAATCCAGCGTCGAGGCCACGCCGGGAGTCTCCGGGTCGCCGGGAAACTTGAAAAGGTACTGCACCGCGCCTCGCTGAACGCCGGTCTCCGGCCGCCAGGGGCCGAGCGGGTAGGCGTCGCCCTTGGCGTAGCCGTCGTCCTGCGGGTCGGAGTAGAGCAGTACTCCGGCCGCGCCGCGCTCTTCGGCGATGTATACCTTGACGCCGCGGAAGTTGGAGCCATAGCGGGCCAGCACGATCTTGCCGTGCAGGTCGATGTGGCGGGCGGCGAGCTGGTCGAAGTCTTCCTGCCGGCCGTAGTTGGCGTAGACCACCTCGGCGGTCACATCGCCCGAGCCAGATGATCCGTTGAAGGGCATTACCACGCGCGGATCGTCCTGGTAGGGGTCGCCCGCGACGTGTTCGCGGGTGGGGCCGCTCATCAGCAGTTTGCCGCTGGCGTCGTAGGCCTCGACGCGCACCAGTTTGGGCTGGTTGAGCAGCACGCGGTAGGGAACGATCTCGGTTTCCAGGCCCGCGGCGCGGAACTTCCGGGCCACGTACTCGGCCGTCTTGCGGTCCTCGGGCGTCGCCGCCAGATGAGGCTCGGCGGTCAGAATCTTCAGTTCCTGGCCGGCCAGTTTGGCGCTGGGAACGGCGAGAAACTGCTTCTCGATCTTCGCCTCGGCGGTGAAATTGCGGTAGCCGAAGACGGCGGGCGGGACGGCATGTTGGGCTGAATTTTGGACCGGATTCCGGGCGGGGTCCTGAGCCGGCAACGGCCGGGCGATGAAGGCTGGCGAAATGAGAGCCAAAAGCAGCAGGGAGGCAAGTGGTTTGCGCAGCGTCATGAGCGGAACCCCTTTACCAACATTCTCACTGTTCATGGAAGGCTGCCTGGCGCAATCCCACAATACGGGCCCCGCGCAATTCATGCCCGTGCTCCATCCCGCCTTGGCCGTAAAGCAAGCAGAGAAGCGGCCCCATGAACCGGCTGCCAAGCGAGCGAAGCGGAAGAATCCGCGATCTGCCCGGCGGGCGGGCAGGCCCAATTGCCTGACCACGGATTTCCGCCCGGCGTTTCCTGCCCTCTCTTCTCGCGTCTCGCGGGCATTTTCCGGCGGCCAGCTTCTACGCCACCGGCTGGGCGCAATGGGAGCAGCGGCGGGCGGCCAGCGGAATCTCGCTCAGGCATTCCGGGCAGGTCTTCGTGGCCGGCGGCACTTCGGGCTCAGGTTTCTTGAATCTCGCCATCAGCTTGTTCACCGGCAGAACAATTCCGAAGTAGACCACGCTGGCCACGATCAGGAATGAAATGGCCGCGTTCAGAAAGTTGCCGATCATCACCGGCGTGCCATTGACCTTCAGCACCAGGCCGCTGAAGTCCGGCTTGCCCACGACGGCGGCGATTAACTGGGTCAGAACGTCTTTCACAAAAGAGGTGACGATGGCGTTGAAGGCCACGCCCAGAATCACGGCGATGGCCAGGTCCATCACATTTCCACGCAGAATGAAATCGCGAAATCCCTTGAGCATTTTCCCCTCCTGTGGCTTGGGCTGCGCAATGGCCGTTGAGGTAAAGCTGGTCAACGGGCTGGCGCTCTCGAACATCCTACACGGCGGCAAGAGGCTTGGGTAGCCTGAGAAGCTATCTAAAAACCTGGTTTGGAGTGAAGGGTACGGGCTTTAGCCCGTACATCATCAAAGCCTGAAGTAGATGGGGCTTTAGCCCCTGAGGGAAGTTTTTCGCGGCTATTTGCATTCCCTCTGCGGCTAAAGCCGACAATTTCACCTTGCTCTCAACGGACGGGCTGAAGCCCGTCCCTTTCAAAAAAACATAGTTTTTAGACGGTTTCTGAAAGGCGTTCAGCCCGCATCTTCGCTTTTGCCGGGAAGACGCACCGGGCCCGGGGCGGCTGTTCAGCCGCGGCCAGGGCGCAGGTGGCCCAGGTCAAGTGGACCGTGCTCCTCGAAGGCGGGCAGCACCGGCAGACCCATCCGCAGCCCGCTCCAATCTTCAGCCACCACGATGCTGTTCTGGGGATTGCCCGGCTGATAGCGCGCCGAGCAAGGGAATCCGGCCCGCACCTGGGCCGGGTCCACCACATCGCTTAGGTCCGTAATGTCCTGCGAGGATTCGTAATCCACGCCGCCGATGCGGTAGCTGTAGACCAGCAGGGTGAGCGTGCGGGCCGGCTCGTTTTTGGATTTTTGCGGAGCCTCGACCACGCAGATGTCCAGCAGCATACCGTCCACCAGCCGCCCCGACTGGGCCAGAAACTGGCGGCGCGCCCGCTCCAGCTCATCCGGCGTGGGGCGCTTGCGCAGCAGCAGCCAGAGAGCCACGATGACGAGCGCGGCCACAAGGGCCGCGGCCGTGGCAATCTCCCATGCATTTGCGTTGAGAACGGTCATTGGAGGCAGGACTCTTTCCCCGTCGTCGCCGAACTGGAGTCCAAACTAGAGAATACCGCAGCCGTACGCGGGTGAAGCCGTTGCGCTGTCTGGCAGGCTGGCCAGGGTGCCGCAACCCACGGTCCCTGCTGCGATATACTCGTGACTGCATCTTAAAGGAGTTCCGGCCTGCCGGACGCCCCATCTCCGGAGGTTTTTCTTGACGTTACGCACTCATTCCACCGCGGCCGAGGATTCCCGGATTCCAGACTGGATTTGCGGCCGGATTCCAGTTCAAACCCGCCGCCGGATTCGTTCGACCACGGTGATCTGCATCCGCCGCAACGGCTTGGTGGTGATGGCCGCCGATGGCCAGGTTACCCTGGGCGAGACCGTGTTGAAGCACTCGGCCAAAAAGATTCGCCGCCTCTACCAGGAGAAGATTCTGGCCGGATTTGCCGGCTCGACGGCCGACGCCTTCTCGCTTTTTGCGCGCTTCGAGACCAAGCTGGAGCAGTACGCCGGCAATCTGAACCGTTCGGCGGTCGAACTGGCCAAGGACTGGCGCACTGACAAGATGCTGCGCAACCTGGAAGCCCTGCTGGTGGTCGCTGACCAGAACCAGACCTTCCTGATCTCTGGATCGGGCGATGTGATCGACCCCGACGAACCGATTGCCGCCATCGGCTCGGGTGGCGCCTATGCCACCGCCGCCGCCCGCGCGCTGATGGAGAACACCGACCTCGGCGCCCGCGAGATCGCCGAAAAGGCCATGAAAATTGCCGGTGAAATCTGTATCTACACCAACGACCACGTCACCATTGAGGAGTTGAAGGGCTAGCGGTTCGCATCCGCCTGTCTGAGTTATCCATGGCCATTTATCTGCCCGCATCCGCTGAAGAACAAGACCTCTCGCTGGACGAGTTGACGCCGCGCGAGATCGTCACTGAACTCGATAAGCACGTCGTCGGCCAGAAGGCCGCCAAGCGCGCCGTGGCCATCGCGCTCCGTAATCGCCAGCGCCGCCAGAAGCTGCCGCCCGACATCGCCGACGACATCATGCCCAAGAACATCATCATGATCGGGCCGACCGGCGTGGGCAAGACGGAGATCGCGCGGCGGCTGGCGAAACTTACTAACTCGCCCTTTCTCAAAGTGGAGGCCTCGAAGTTTACCGAGGTCGGCTACGTGGGCCGCGATGTCGAGTCGATGATCCGCGACCTGGTCGAGATCGCCATCGACATGGTGCGCGAGGAGCGGCTGGAAGAAGTCGAAGACCGCGCCGAGATGAACGCCGAGGAGCGCCTTCTCGATGTTCTCTTGCCGCCGCCTCCGCCCGCGCCGCCGGCCGCCTCTGCGCCCACTCTGGAGGCCCAGCAACTTACTCTGCCTGGCTCCGACAGTTATCAGCGCTCCCGCGAGAAGATGCGCCAGCAATTCCGCGAGGGAAAGCTCGACGAGCGTATGGTCGAACTCGACGTGCGCGACCGCGGAATGGCGCAGTTTGGCATCATCAGCAACCAGAACCTTGAGGACATGGAGATGAACCTCAAGGACATGCTGCCGAATATCTTCGGCGGCAGTTCAAAGAAGCGCAAGATGAAGGTTTCTGACGCTTTTGACTACCTGGTGGATGAAGAGGAGGGCCGGCTGATCGACATGGATTCGGTCAACCGCGCGGCGGTCGAGCGGGTCGAGTCCAACGGCATTATTTTCCTTGACGAGATCGACAAGATCGCCGGCCGCGAGGGCGGCCACGGGCCGGACGTCTCCCGCGAAGGCGTGCAGCGCGACATTCTTCCCATCGTCGAGGGAACCACCGTGAACACGCGCTACGGCCTGGTGCGCACCGACCACATTCTCTTCATTGCCGCCGGAGCCTTTCACGTCTCCAAGCCCAGCGATTTGATCCCCGAGCTGCAGGGGCGCTTTCCCATTCGCGTCGAGTTGCAGTCGCTCACCGTCGATGACTTCCTGCGCATTCTGACCGAGCCCAAGGCCTCGCTGACCAAGCAGTACTCGGCTCTGCTCGAGACCGAGGGCGTGAAGCTGGAGTTTTCGCCCGAGGCTCTGCGCGAGATGGCGGAGTTTGCCTTCAAGGTGAACGAGCAAACCGAGAACATCGGCGCGCGGCGGCTGCACACCATCATGGAGCGGGTGCTCGAGGACGTCAGCTTCCTGGCCCCCGATGTGGCCCGCCGCGTTCCGGATGAGGAGGCTGCCGCGAGGCTTTCGGATGCTATCAAGAGCGAGTCTTCCACGCCCCTGCCGTACGAGGAGCGAGTTACCGCTTCCGGACCGGAGAAGGTCTTCCTGATCGACGCCGAATACGTGAAGCAAATGGTGGCGTCGGTGGTGAAGGATCAGGACCTATCGCGTTACATCCTTTAGCTAGTTCCACGACCGTATGATTTTGTTCTATTCGGTGAACATGCGCGGGTTAGGAAACCCGCGCCACAGCCGGTCTGGAGACCGGCGCTACATCCCTGGATGGTTCGAAATTATGTGGTCAGAGGTCTAGAGCATTTTCACTTCATATGTTGACACTGCGGCTGCATCGAAGGTGGCTTTTACTTCCACCCCACGGACGAAGACCTGTCCGCGGGGACCCCGTTGAGGAAATAGCCACCTGAGTGTGAGGTTTCTGTAAAGAGCAGAAGTGAAAATGCAATAGCCTCTGAATACGTGGCCGTTTTGAAAAGCCGCGGCTTTAAAGCCGTGCCTTCCAAGGCAAGGACTTGCGCGGAGCTTCCTAAGTGGTTTAGTGCTAAGTTAGTGCTAAGTTACAGCGATAAGTTAGCACTAAGTAATGCTAAGAATATATCCATCAATAACTTCCGTTCTCGGCGTACACTCATAGACGAATCGGCATGGTTTGGAGAATGTCCAAAAGCTATTCCGTTTTTCCCCGATGAAAGAGGGCGTGGTCCCAAGGGAGGAGCGGCATTCGGAGGCAGTTGGGAGATACAGCCGCAATGGTTCGCCTGCTCCGCGCACCCTCAAGCAGTGCGTGGCCGATTGTTAAGCGGGAGATTGCGGAGACCAGGGGAGACCGAATGTCCAATCAAGCTGAAGCCAGCCTCTCGGCCTTGATCGAAAGCACCGAAGACCTGATCTGGTTTGTGGACCTGGATTACCGCCTGACTACATTCAACAAGGCATTGAGCAGGGACATCGAGACGACCTATGGTATCCGGCCGGCGGCGGGAATGCGCCTTCATGAGTACTTTCCGCCCGAGAGGGCAGTGCTTTGGCCGCGGTTCTATGAACGCGCTCTCAAAGAAGGCTGCTTCCGCACCGAGTATTCGTCACTGAGCGGCCGCACCCTTGGACTGGCCTTCAATCCCATCGTGGTAGAGGGCAAAACCACCGGCATTTCCGTCTTCGGAAAGGAGATCAGCGAACACAAGGTGGCGGAAAAAGCAATCCAGAATGCGGAGAAAAAGTACCGGGACATCTTCGATGGAGCGGAGGAAGGAATCTTCCAGGCCTCCCCCGAGGGTATGCCTATTACGGTGAACAACGCCCTGGCGAGGATTCTGGGCTACGATTCGCCTCAGGATCTGCTGGCTACGGTTAAAGACATTTCTCATGATGTGTGGGTGGACCCGAACGAGCGCGCAAGGTTCATGCGGGAAATCGACGAGCATGGGGCCGTACGGGGGTTCGAGTGCCAGTGCAAGCGCAAAGACGGCAGCAATATCTGGGTTTCGCTGAATGGCCGCAGGGCTTTCGGGGTCGATGGAGAACTACTCTACTACGAGGAGTCCGCCATAGACATCACCGAGCGCAAGCTGGCGGAGATGCAACTGCGCGATAGCGAGGAACGCTACCGCGCGACCTTCCAGCAGGCCCTGGTGGGTATTGTCCACACCTCGTTTGAAGGCATGATATTGCGCTGCAACGCGCGTTTTGCAGAGCTCCTGGGCTACGCTGCCAGTGAATTGCTGGGCAGGACCTTGGCGCAGATCACCGCCCCGGAGGATCTGGCCTCCACTCTCAATGTTCATGAGCAATTGCGGAGCGGCGCACTGGACACCGTCTGCTGGGAAAAACGCTATATCCGCAAGGACGGCAGCCTTACCTGGGCAAAAGTGACCATGTCGGCACAGCGCGACAGCGAGGGGAGTGCGCTGCACATGATCGTTCTGGCCGAGGACATCAACGCCCTCAAGGCAGCCGAGCAACGCCTGGCCATGGTTCAGCAGGCCTTACGCACGAGCGAGAAGCGCTACCGCATCGCCTTTCAGACCAGCATTGACGCCATCAGTATCAGCCGCCTGAGCGATGGCAGTCTCATTGATTGCAACCAGGCCTTCTTCGATATAGTCGGCTATGAGCGCGAGGAGGTCATGGGGCGCACTTCGCTGGAACTGGGGATTTGGGCCGATGAATGCGACCGGGAGAAGATGGTGCAAATGCTGCTCGATAAGTCGATTTGCCGTGGTTTGGAGGCCCGCTTCAGAAAGAAGAGTGGAGAAATCCTCTGGGGGCAGATGTCGGCGTCAATGATCGAGGTTGACGGCACTCCCTGCGTTCTTTCCATGACGCGGGATATTACCCAGGCCAAATTGGCCGAGGAGGAGATCCGGAATCTGGCATTCTATGACCCGCTGACCGCTCTGCCCAACCGCCGCCTGCTGCTGGAGCAGTTGCGCCAGAGGCTGGCCGCCGGCATTCCCAATAAATCCTCGCAGGCCCTGCTGTTTATCGATCTGGACAACTTCAAAATGCTGAACGACACACTGGGCCATCACACCGGCGACCTTTTGCTGCGCGAGGTCGCCCGGCGTCTTCTCGCCTGCGTCCGCGAGACCGGCACCGTGGCCCGCATGGGCGGAGATGAGTTTCTCGTCATGCTCGAAGGCCTGAGCGAGGTTGACTCGGAGGCAGCGGCCCAGGCCGAGGCCGCGGGCGAAAAGATTCTGGCTTCGCTAGGCCAGCCTTGCCTGATCGGCAGACATGAATGCCTTTCGTCGGCCAGCATCGGAATCACGCTCTTCGGAGACCGGTCAGCGAGCGCCGATGAGATTTTGCAGCAGGCCGATATTGCCCTGCACCTGGCCAAGATGGCGGGGCGCAACACCATGCGCTTTTTCTCCCCCGCCTTGCTGACGGCCGTCAACGCCCGCGCGGAAATGGTAGAGGAACTGCGCCATGCGGTCAAGACAAACCAGTTTCTGCTCTACTATCAGCCTCAAGTGAAACGGGGCCGCTTGACCGGCGCCGAGGCCCTGATCCGCTGGCGCCACCCCGTCCGCGGCATCGTGGAACCCAAGGGGTTCATCGCCCTGGCCGAGGAGACGGGCCTGATCCTGCCGATGGGAAATTGGGCGCTGGAAACCGCCTGCAGGCAGATTGCCTGCTGGGCGGGCCGGGAGCATACCGCTGATCTGTTGGTTACAGTCAACATCAGCGCCTTGCAGTTCCGCCAGCCGGATTTTGTCAAACAGGTGCTGACGGCCCTCGAACGCTTCGGGGTTAATCCCAGGAATCTCAGGCTGGAACTCACCGAGAGCGTGCTGGCGGAAAATATCGAGGAGGTTATCGCCAAGATGGCCGAACTCAAATCGCATGGCTTGAGCTTCTCGCTGGACGACTTTGGCACAGGCTATTCGTCGCTGGCCTACCTGAAGCGGCTTCCCCTGGATTGCCTGAAAATCGACCGGGCCTTCGTGTGCGACATTCTGGCGGACGCCACCAGCGGCGCCATTGCGAAGACCATTATTTCGCTGGGCCGCGCGATGGGCTTGCCGGTAATCGCCGAGGGCGTGGAAACAGAGGAACAACGGGGCCTGCTTGGCGCTCTAGGCCACTATGCCTTCCAGGGTTACCTGCTCAGCCCGCCGCTGCCACTCAATGAGTTTGAAGCCTTCGTTAAGAAATTCGCCGAAAACAGCGCCCCGCTTCTAGGGGCATGGGAATCGTATGCACGTGAAATTGGGGCCGGAGAGTCCATCTTGAGCAGGTGGGCGAAGAGCCTTGCTCCCCAAAATGAAAATCCGAAGGGGAAAATTAATCTGGAATTGCCAGGTTGGAGGGAAAAATAAGTGATCGAGCCTGATCGGAACACATTCCGGCAGTGAAAGAAATCAATCTCAGCGACAAAAAACCTTCTTCATGCGATTGCCCTGCTCTGAAGGCGACCCCGCTGGCTCTCTATATCCTCTTGCTCAATCCATCGCCATACTCAACTCGTGGCGGACATCGGCGCCGCGAATCCAGAAGATGACATCGGTGGCGATATTCGAGGCGTGATCGGCGATCCTTTCCAGGTTTTTGGCCACCAGAATGCCCTTCATCGCCTGCTGGGTGAAGGCTGGCTTCTGCTGGATGAGCTGCAGCAGGTCGTCCTGGGCGCGGCGGTTCATGCGGTCGATCTCATCGTCCATCTCGCGCACCTCCTCGGCCAGCCGGGCGTCACCCTCGAGCAGGGACTGGAGCGCCGAGCGGATCATGCGGCCGGCAGCCTCGCCCATGGCGGCAAAATCAACCGGCAGCTCGACCTCCTCGTACTTCATGATCTCCTTGGTGCGGCGGGCAATGGCCATCGACTGGTCGCCGATCCGCTCGAGATCGCCGTTGATCTTGATGACCGCCAGGATGAAGCGCAGATCGATGGCCATGGGCTGCTCCTTGGCCAGCAGATCGTAGGCCATCTCGTCCAGTTCGTACTGCGCGGTGTTGATGGCCCGCTCATTCTGCTTGACGTAGCGGCAGAGGCCCTTGTCGCGCCGCAGGTAGGCGTCCACGGCCGACTCGACCGCCTGCTGCGAGAGAGCCGCCATGGCCAGCAGCTTGTCCTTGAGTTCGGCGAGCTGAATTTGAAAATGAATGCGCGGCATGGCGGTCGTCTCCTGTTGATCCAAAGAACTGACTTACGCTCCAGCCGGCCGTCCCGGGCGAAAGCGACGGAGTTGCAAGCGCGGCGATGGCGTCCAGACGCGCGATGCATCCTGCCGCCGGCGCGGCGCGCGATGGGGCCGAACCTATCAATCATACAGATTTCAGCACCATACTAATGTTACCGGCAGACAAATTTTTGTCGGCGTTTTCGGCCGCGAGCCTGAATGGGTTTCAAAGCGAAACCACAACAGTCAGATTCTCAAAGGCTGCGTTCCTTCCGAAAATGCTCTAAAATGCACGTCAGACCCCTGGGGTGGCAGCAAAAACCCAGCAGAGGTGGCAGTGTATGCGTCGAGCGGCGAAAATCTGTGGATGCGGGCTTCCCGGCAGGATTCCGTCGCGGACGGCGACTTGGGGCCTAGCGGCAGGGCTTCTGCTGGCGGTCGTGGCGCTACCCGGTTGCCGCGCCTCCCGGAGCACTGCGAAGGAGCAGAGGATGAAACTGACCACTCCCAGCTTTCAAGGCAGCCAGATTCCGGGCAAATTCACCTGCGACGGCGAGGAAGTCTCTCCGCAACTGGCCTGGAGCACGCCTCCGGCCGGAACAGCAAGTTTTGCGCTGCTGGTCACCGACCCCGACGCGCCCCGCGGAACATTCACGCATTGGGTGCTCTACGACCTGCCCGCCGCCACGCGCTCGCTGCCCGAGGGAGTGGCCACGCAGGGCCAGCTAGCCGACGGCTCTCGCCAGGGCCGCAACGGCTTCGGCGGCCTCGGCTATGGAGGCCCCTGCCCGCCGGGAGGTTCTCCGCACCACTACATCTTCACGCTCTACGCGCTCGATATAAGGCTGAATCTGCCCACCGGAGCGACACGGGCGCAGGTGGAAGAGGCCATGCAAGGGCACATCCTGGCGCGCGGCCAACTGATCGGCTTGTACCGGCGGTAGGCACGCGCTCTGGCCTCAATCCGCCGTCATCTCCCGCCCCTTGGCTTCGCGGCCCAATGAGGCCAGCCCGGCCAGCAGCAGCGCCACCACGGTCACGGTAACCGCCAGCACGGCCGGGTAGTTGCCCGTGTGTTCGGCAATCAGCGCCTGCGCCTTGCCGTTGTACGCGGTCAGCAGCCCGCCTAACTGGTAGGCCAGTCCCGGCGCCGTGGCCCGGACCGGGGCCGGCGACAACTCCGTGAGGTAAGCCGGCACCACGCCCCAGGCTCCCTGCACCATGAACTGCATCAACACCGCGCCCACGCCCAGCGTGAGGGCCGAGTGGCCGTAGGCGTAGAGGGGAATCACCGGAATCGCCAGCAGCGCCGCGGCGATGATGGCGCGCTTGCGGCCCCATTTCTCTGAGAGCGTCCCGAAGACAAAGCCACCCGCGATGGAGCCAAAGCCGTAGAGCACGCCGATCAGCCCAACAGTCCCCGGCGTGAGCCTGGCCTGGGTGAGCAGGAAGGTCGGGTACACGTCCTGTGTGCCATGCGAAAAGCTCATGAAGGCGGTCATCAGCAGGATCAGGAAGAGAAAGGTGGGCAGAAAGGCCAGCAGGCTGGGCTGCCCGGCAGGCCGGATGGCCCCGGCGGTCCGCGCCAGCCGCTGCCGGTTTCTTTCCAGCCAGACCGGCGACTCATCGACCCGCATCCTTACATAGAGCACCAGCAGAGCTGGCGTGGACCCCAGAATGAACAGCCCCCGCCAGCCAATCGCATGGAAGAAGAGGGCGAAGGCGCCCGCGGCCAGCATCGAACCCAGCGCGTAGCCCTGCTGCAAAATGCCGGAGAAGGAGCCACGGCCGCCGGTGGGCAGCGTCTCGAAGACCAACGCCGCGCCCACCCCCCACTCGCCGCCCATCGCCAGCCCAAACAGCGCGCGCAGCAGCATCAGCACCGCCAGCGAGGGCGCAAAGCCGCAGGCCAGCTCGATGATCGAGAAGCTCAGAATATTCATCATCAGCACCGGCCGGCGGCCGTAGCGGTCGGCCAGCAGCCCGAACAGCACCGCGCCCACCGGCCGGAAGGCCAGCGTCAGGAAGACCGCGCCCATCACCGCCGAGGGCTTGGTGTGGAACTCGGTCGCGATGGCTGGAGCGCAGAGGATCAGGATGAAGTAATCGAGCGAATCCATCGTCCAGCCCAGGAAGGAGGCCAGGAAGGTGTGTCTCTGAGGGCCGGTGAGACGCCGGAAGTCATTCAGAGCAGACATGAAAGGGAGAATAACAGAAGATGAACGCCCTGCACCATCTGGCGCCGCGTTTCTGCATTTTTGCCCGCTCGAAGCCGGAAACCGCAAGGGAAAACGGCGCTTTCCGCTTTCCGCCGGCGCGGCAGCCAAATTTTCATAGGCGCGCCAGGTAAGAAATAATCAGCGACGCAAAGTATTTGTTGCAACGAATAACCGGCCCGCATCATCTTACAGGACAAGAAGATTTGGCGCGGCGAGCCAGCCTTTTCCCCTGCTCCCGCGACGCCTTGGCGAGCGCTTCTGCTTCCGCTCCGCCGCGGCAAGTTCAAGAACGGCCCTCTGGCCCCGCAATGAAAGGATTTGACGATGAAGCGTTTGGCATTCGTAACCGGCATTCTGGCGCTGGTGGCTCCCCTGGCCCTGGCGCAAGCCTCCACTCCTATCTCCGCCCCAGTCTCAACCTGGACCAGCGACGCGGCGCACAGCGAGGTTGACTTCAGCATTCGCCACCTAGGCATCTCCAACGTGCGCGGCCGCTTCGGCAACGTGGCGGCCACCCTGGTGTGGAACCAGGCCGACATCACCCGGTCCAGGGTCACGGCCACCATCGACGCCGCCACTGTGGACACCGGCGTGCAGATGCGCGACGCCGACCTCAAGAGCGCGAACTTTTTTGACGTGGCGAATTTTCCCACGGCCACCTTCACCAGCACTCGCGTAGTGAAGAACGGCCACGGGCTGACGGTCAACGGCAACCTGACCCTGCATGGCGTCACCCGGCCGGTGGTCCTGGAGGTGGAGGGCCCCAGCGGGCCGGTTCCGGGTCTGACGGACCACAAGCCGCACTGCGGCTTTTCCGTTACCACCACCATCAGCCGCACGGCCTTCGGCATCGGCGGCAAGTACCCGGCGGCGATCGTGGGCGACGAGGTTAAGCTGACCATCGATCTGGACGTCGTCAAGCAGTAAAACATTTTCAGCATTGGTATAAAGTAAAGCCGCAATTGCCAAGTTGTGGCCTCGTATGATGCCAATTCGGAATGCATCAATTCGGGAAAATCCCGAAAAATGCTCTCAACGGGCCGGATGGCCGCCTCGGGAGACAGCCCATGGCAGGACTGAAACTGGAAATCGCGCAGCGACGCGCCTTCGCCAGCCTGGAGGAAGAGGTGCTGCTGAATGTGTTGCGCACCGCCGACTGCCTCAGCCGCGCCTTTCACCTGAAGACCCGCGGCTGGGGCGTGACCTCGACACAGTACAACGTGCTGCGGATTCTGCGCGGCGCGCATCCCGGAGGGCTGACCTGCTCGGCCATCGGCAGCCGCATGATCGCTGCCGAACCGGACATCACGCGCCTGCTCAAGCGGCTGAAGGCGCGCAAGCTGATCCGCCAGCGGCGCGATTCCGCGGACCGGCGCGTGGTCCAGACCGAAATCTCCGCGGCGGGGCTGAGCCTGCTCGAGGAGATGGACCCGGTGATCGATAGCCTTCCCAAGGAACTGCTGGGGCAGTTGAACCGGGCTGAACTGGCCGAGTTGATCCACCTGCTGGAGCGGGTGCGCACGCCGGGCAAAGAGCCGCTGACAGAGTAACTTCCCCCCTCAACGCCCTCTTCGTCCACGGCGTTTTCACCTTTGCTTTTAACCGCAGCCTGAATGTTTTCGGAAGCCTGAAGGGCGCTTTCCCTGCCGCCTTAGTGCCAGGTAATTGAAAGGGCTCTGCCGGGGGTAATCTCTTTTGCCGGTTCCCGCTCTTTTGTTGCCTTATTCCTGCTCCCCCGGAGCGGAGCGGCAACCCTGCGCAGTGCGCCGCCGAAGATGGCGGTGCAGATGGCGGTGAAGATGAGAGGCCCCAGCGCCGGGCCTTCGCCGATGGGGTGAAGATGAGGACCGGCTACTTGCCCAGCAGCTTGTGGGCCACCGCTTCCTCATCCGCGTCGGTCTGAATAATTCGGTTGTGCAGGCAGTAGAGAGCCAGTTCCAGCCGGTCGCTGACGCCCAGCTTGTCGTAGATTTTGCGCAGGTAGTTCTTGATGACCTGCTCGGTGGTCCCCAACTGGAAGGCAATCTCCTTGTTGCGCTTTCCCTGGGTGATGCAGGTGATAATGGCCATCTCCTTGGTCGAGAGCTTGGGCTGGGTGCGCGGGCTGACCAAGGAGGCTGCCTGGGCGCGATAGGCCTCGATGACCCAACTGACAGACTGATTGTCGATCCAGGTCTCGCCGGCCGCGATCCGCCGTACGCACCTGACCAGCAGGTCAGGCGAGATGGAGCGGCTGACGATGCCGCGCACGCCGCGGCGGTAGAGCTCGACGGTCTGGTTCTCGTCGGCCGCCACGGCCTGCACAATCAGCTTGACATCGGGAGCGATGCGCAGCAGTTCGGGAATGGCGTTGGCCGTGCCGGCCAGCAGGTTGCCCTCGAGGAGCACTATATCGGTGGGGTAACGCTCGATGGCCGCGTGCAGATTCTCCAGGGAATCGGCCTGGGCCACGACACGCAGATCGTCCTCTAGCGCAAAGACCTTGCGAATGCCGACGCGGTAGATCGCCTGGGAATCCGCAAGAATAACCCGGATCGTCCCTGGCTTGACAGGAGCGTCAATAATTTCGCCGTCAGCAGAATCGTCGAAAAGGTCCATAAGCTGTTATTGCCAAGCCTACTCCAGCCGTCACTGCTCTGCAAATCGATACTCGTCGATTGTAGCGGCGGCCTCAAAGTTACTTTGGTTCATGGAGCAGCGTACCACACGCCCCTGGCAATGAACCAGAACATCGTGAGATGTACCCAACACCGCACCAGGCAGGCGGAGGGAAAAATGGATCTCCAACCCTACCTGAACCGGGCTGTCCAGCTCAAAACAAACGCCGCTGGCAGAGACATCCCGGGTGACGGCGGCAATCTCACCCTTGCCGGAGGACAAAACTACGGGCAGCGCAAGAGGAAAACGCACCGCACAACGCACTTCCTGCCGGTCAGAGGCCGGACGGGAATGCTCGGGCAAAAGCGGTAACGCAGGTTTAAAAGCTTCCATAGTCGACATCCCGAGGCTCAAAATAGGCCATACTCACTCTACCGGAGTTTTGCCGCCACTCCCATGTCACCAAAGTTTCCGGAAGGGTAATCGGCAGAATTGCGTGCGCCAGCCGATAGTTCCCTGGCGTTCGGCCATCGGTCACGGGGCGATCTTCCGAGTGGCAACCGCCCGGACCGCACAGGCTGTTTTCACGGCGCCGGCGCAGTGGCTCTACATTGCCGGCCAACCCAGCCCAAGCGGTTCCCGGCGCGGAAGCTACTCCGCGTAGCTGCGCACCCACTCCAGAATCGAGCGCACGGCGACGCCGCTCGGCCCCTTGGCGATGTATGGCTTCGCATCTTCCACCCACGCCAGCCCGGCGATGTCGAGGTGAATCCAGGGCGTCTCTTCGACGAAGACCCTCAGGAATTCGGCGGCCGTGATGGCGCCGCCCCAGCGTCCGCCGGTGTTCTTGATGTCGCCGATCTCGCTCTTGATCTGCTCGGCGTACTCCTCGCCCAGGGGCAGCCGCCAGAACTTCTCGCCCGAAGTGGCCAGCGCCGCATCGAATTTGGCCCAGATCGCTTCGTCGTTCGCGAAGGCTCCAGCGTTGACCATTCCTAGAGCGACCACGCAGGCCCCGGTCAGCGTGGCGGCGTCGATCAGGTGGGTGGCGCCGAGCTGGCGGGCGTAGGTGAGCCCGTCGGCCAGCACCAGCCGCCCCTCGGCGTCGGTGTTGATGATTTCAATGGTTTTGCCGGGCTTTTCCGGAGAGAAGGGCATGGCCGTCTGCACGTCGCCGGGCTTCTGCGCCTTGCCGTCGGGCATATTCTCGGCCGCGCAGACCACGGCCAGGACGCGTACCCTGGGCTTGAGCAGCGCAATGGCCCGCATGGCGCCGATCATCGCCGCGCCGCCGGCCATATCGTACTTCATCTTGTCCATATCGGCGCCCGGTTTGAGGGAGATGCCGCCGGAGTCGAAGGTGATGCCCTTGCCGACCAGGCCGAGAACCGGGCGCCCATCGTCTGTGGCCGCGCCCTCGGGCTCATAGCGCAGGACGATCAGGGCGGGCGGCTCGGCCGAGCCCTGTGAGACGCTCCAGAAGGCTCCCATCTTCAGCTCATGCAGCTTTTCCGTCGAGTAGACCTCGCAGCCCAGGCCAACTTCGGCGGCCATCCGGGCGGCGCGTGCCCCGAGGATGGTGGGAGTCAGCTTGTTGCCCGGCTCGTTGACCAGCGAACGGGCGAAGTTCTGGCTTTCGCCGATGATGACGGCCTCGGCGAAGGCGGCCTCCAGCGCCGCTTTGTCCGCATCGGCGGCGACGGCCACCGTGAACGACTCCACGCTCTGGTCCTTGCGCTCGCTGCGGTAGGTGTCGGGGTCGAAGTCGCCCACAAACCCGCCCTCGACGGCGGCGCGGGCAGCGCGCGCGGCGGAAAGCGCCTCCGGAGTCGCTTTGCCAGAGGCCGTTTCCGTTGCATTCAACGCAAATTCCGGCAGCGCGAAGACCAGTTCGCGAATGCCGCGCGGCTTGGTGAAGCGGATGGCGGTTCCGGCTGCCGAGCGCACCGAGTTGGCCGTGACCTTGGCCTGCTTGCCCAGGCCGACCAGCAGCAGGCGCTTGGCGGCCAGTCCAGCCGGTGCGTGCAAGAGCAGCGTCTCGTTGGCCCCGGCCTTGAACTCGCCACTGGCGAGCACGGCGGCCGCGGCGGCCTGCGCGGCCGCATCAGCCGTCAGCAGCACCGGCGAGGGTTTGGCCTCGGGGCCTTTGGCGGTTTGGGTGTCGGCGGCCAGAACGGCCAGCAGTTCAGTCTCGATTCCGGCAAGAGGAGCAAATGACAGTTGAGTCCGCATATCGTCCATTATTTCACCGTGGAGGCGGGAGGGAATAGGGTCAGGCGGGAGGGGACATGATCAATCGCATTTGAATCGTTGAAGGGCACGGGCTTCAGCCCATATGTTAATTTGCTGAAAAGAAGGGGGTTTTAGCCCCTGAGGGGAGAGACAGTACGTGTGCGAGCTTGTAGTTTTGATGGAATCGACGCCACGCGCACGCCGAAACCAAGAACAAGTCCACACAAAGGCTGTCCCTCAGGGGCTGAAGCCCAACAGGTTTTCGCTGTTTACTTACGGGCTAAAGCCCGTAACCTTTATTTTTCACTCAAATTTCAAATGCGATTGCCCTGCGGCTGGCCTCTGACCGTATGATTTTATACATCGAGTTCGTACATTCCCAAGTCTCAAAATCGGGACCTGGGGCACCCATGAGTGGTACAACAAAAAGCGGTCAGTAACCAATATTGCTAATCTATCATTAGTTCTTTTTGAGCGCATATTCACGAAAGCCGCGCCAATTCTAATATTTCGTCGTATGATTGAGTCAAAGTTCATAAGTTCAATAGAACGGCTTGCGTCCGGCAATCGTGCCTTGCCAAAGACGCTCATTGAGATTCAACCCCCACTCGCGATAGCGACTCACCCGCACGAGGAAAGTTGGTTTAATGAGCGTTCATCTTGTCAATCCCAGCGACAATTCTTTTGGTACGGCCGTTATTACGCCGCGGTGGCTGTTTGTCCTTGCGGCGGCAACGCCCCAGACCGTGGGCGATCCAATTCTCGTCGATGAATCGCTGGAACAGATTGTGCCGGAAAGCATCGCTCCCGGAGATATTGTCGGCATCAGTGTCCACACCGGCAATGCTCTGCGCGGATACAAAGTTGGCCGAATGGCGCGCGAACGAGGCGCGTGGGTGGTTTATGGTGGCATCCATGCCACGCTGTTTCCCGAAGAGGCCTTGGAGCTGGGTCAGGCTCATGCCGTGGTAAAGGGCGATGGCGACGTGGCGTGGGGCAGGGCCGTGACGGATTGCCTCGCCGGCAAGCCGGATAAGATTTATGACGGCGGACTGATCAAGGGCGGCGAGTTTCTGGCGGCGCGCTGGGATCTGATGCAGCCCGATAAATATATGTGGGCCTCGGTGCAGACGATTCGCGGCTGCCCAAAGCATTGTTCCTTTTGCAGTGTCTGGCGCACCGATGGGCAGAAGCCGCGGCAACGGCATTTTGAGAGCGTGGTCGATGAAATTGTCAGCCTGCGGCGGCTGGGATTCCGCTTTATCGCCCTGGCCGACGATAACTTCTACCCGGTAACATTGACCGATCTGCGCCTGGCCCGCGAGCAAAACAATACCGCCAGGCTGGAAGAGTTGATGGCCCTCCGCAAAGAGCGCTTCCAACTGATGGAAGAGATGGCCAGACTGCCGAAGGACATGGTGTTCTTTACTCAGATTACGATGGAAGCGGCCGAGGATGACGACTTTCTGGACGCCATGCGCAAGGCCAATATCAAAGGGGCCCTGGTCGGTGTCGAGGCGGTAACTCCCGAGGGGCTGAAAGCGGTATTCAAGGATTGGAACTGCTCCGGCGACGAGATGGTCGAGCAGCTACAGAAATTCAAGCAGCATGGCGTTCACGTGCTGGGCTCCTTTATCTTCGGCCTGCCGACCGACAAGCCGTCCACCTTCGACGCTACGGTGGAGATGGCGCTCAAGGCGGGAGTGACCTTTGCCCAGTTCGTGATGATGACGCCGTTCCCAGGGACTATCGATTTCGGGCGCTGGGAGAAGCAGCAGGCGGCGAATCCAACCATGGTGGCCGGCGTGCCGATCACGCGCTACTGGCTGATTCCGCCCGAGGTTCGCCCCAAGATGTTCACGCCGCATTCCACCATGAGTTCCGATGAGATTCGGGAACGCACGCAAAAGGTATGGGACCGGTTTTACAACTGGGGAGCCATCTGGGAGCGGTCGGCCTGCACGCCCAACCTGAGAGCCCGGATCGCCTTCGTCTTTCTCTCCAAGCTCTACCGGCAGATGTACGCGGGAACGGGAATTTCAACCGATAGCGTACGCCGGAAGAAGTCGAAGAAGTGGGCCCGATGGACTTCACGGCAGTGCAAGAAGCTGTTTCAGGCCAGACCGATGCCGGATCTGAAGTCTCCCGTGCGCGAGCCTGTGCTGGGGCCGCCCGCGCTGATTCGTCCCCCGTTTCTGGGAAGCGAAGGCAAAACGAGCGCGGTTCTTTCGTCGTCATTCCCAAGAACTGAGAACATAGCTTAGGAAAGCTCTCCTCAAGTCACTGTTTTGAAAGGGCACGGCTTTTGAGCCTGCCCTGAGCGCAGCCGAAGGGTGCCGCAAGGCAAGCCAATCGGGCGTGGCTGTAGCTACCGAGGGAATGGATTTGATTGAATTTGCATTTCCTCAGGGATTTATCGGCCGGGAATCAGTGCAAAGCTGTTGGCCGTCAGTGCCCCATGCGGTGCTTGCTGGCGTTGACGGCGGCGCGGGCCTCGCGGTCGGCCTCGCGGCGCTTCTCGGTCTCGCGCTTGTCCCAATCCTGCTTGCCCTTGGCCACGGCCAGTTCGCACTTGACCCGTCCATTGCGGAAGTAAAGCCGGGTGGGGATGAGCGTGTGGCCCTTGATCTGCGTCTTCGATAGTAGCTTGCGAACCTCTTCGCGATGCAGCAGCAGCTTGCGGGTGCGCGTCTCGTCGTGGTTGGAGATGTTGCCGTGGGAGTAAGGACCGATATGAAGATTGAGCAGAAAGGCCTCGCCGTCCTTAATGAGGCCGTAGGAGTCCTTGAGGTTGGCCTTGCCCTCGCGGATGGATTTCACTTCCGTCCCGCGCAGCGCCACGCCGGCTTCAAACCTCTCGAGAATAAAGTAGTTGTGGCTGGCCATGCGGTTGTGCGCGGCGTCCCGCTCGCCCGAGGCCACAGGGTCGCGGGGCCGGGCCGGCTTCTGCGGGCCGGGGGTCGTCGGCTGAACAATCACGTGGCTGGTCTGGCGGGCCATGGTGCGGCCTCCTCGAATCTCAATCCTAGCATTCAAACGGCTTTGAGGGCCTGCTCGCATGGCTCCAGCAGCGACGGACGCATCCGCGAGAGTGGTGGCAGGGCGGCGTCAGCTGGTTCCCGAGTTGCGGTGGCAGGACAGCAGCCACTGTATCCCGGACGGCGGCCGCAGCCCGGTAAACCGGGCTTTCAACCGCGCCCCAGCGGGGCTTTGCTAAAATGGGTCATCGTTGGATGAGAATTTCTGCCAATAGACTTTGTGTCAAGATTGGCGTCTGGGGCGGCCAAGGCAGCCCGCACGGGCCTGCCAGCAAGCGCGGGCCAGCGAAGACGCCTGGGAGTTCGATGAAAAGCCGCGTTGCTGCTCCGGCTGCCTCCGCATCCGTTTTTTCGAGATCCGCCGTTTCCGGGGCGGCTTTTTGGATGGCGCTTTTGGCCATTCTGATCGTCTTCGGCCTTTCGGGCGCACGGCTGCACGCCGAGTCGGCCAAGGCCCTCTTCAAGCGCGCCCAAAACGCCGAGGCGCGCGAGGACTACGACACTGCCTTCGACAACTATCAGAAGGCCTACAAGAAGAACCCCAAGGATTTGCGCTGCCGCGCCGCCCTCTACCGGATACGGGTGACCGATTCGGCGCTGCACATGACCAAAGGCCGCAAGCTGCTGGAGGCCGGCAGCGAGCCGGAGGCGCTGGCGGAGTTTCTGCGCGCGGCCGAGATTGACTCCAGCAATGAGGCCGCCCAGCAGGAGATCGCCAAGCTGCGGCAGAAGAACGGCGAGGTGGCCCCCGCCTCCGAGGCCAGTCTTCCCGAGGCGTCTGGCGTCCAGCAGCAGATCGACTCGATGGGCGCGCCGGCCGAGCTCAAGCCGGTCTCCAGCGAGCCAGTGACCCTGCACATGCAGGAGGACGCCAAGGTGGTCTATCAGGCCATCGGCAAGGCCGCTGGAATCAATGTTCTCTTTGACCCCGACTTTCAGTCGAAGCGCATTCAGGTGGACCTGAACAGCGTGTCGCTGGTGGATGCGCTGCGCATTGTGGGCACCATCTCGAACACCTTCTGGCGGCCGGTCACCAGCAACACGATTTTTGTCGCCCAGAACACCAAAACCAAGCGCACCGAGCTGGATGAGGAGGCGGTCCAGACCTTCTACCTGTCGAACGCCTGGCAGCAGAACGACCTGACCGACGTGCAGACCGCCATTCGCAATGTGCTGCCCAATGCCAAGGCCTACGCGGTCGCCGGCCAGAACGCCATCGTGATTCGCGGCACGCCGGACGAGCTGCTGCTGGCGCAAAAACTGATTAACGACCTGGACAAGCCGCGTGCCGAGGTGGTGGTGGACATCGCGGTTCTGGAGGTGAGCAAGAACTGGGAGAAGAACCTCGGCATTGCCTGGCCCAGCGACGTCTCCGTCGCCTTGCAGACGGCCACGACCACCACGACCAGCGGCACCTCCGGGACGACCACAACCACCACGCCGACGCTTTATAATCTGGCCCACCTGAAGGCCTCGAATTTTGCAGTCACCGTCGGTTCGGCCCAGCTCAATATACTGCTGAACGACTCGAACACCAAGATTCTGGACAATCCGCGCATTCGCTGCACCGACCAGCAGAAGGCGACGATGAAGATCGGCGAACGCATTCCGATCGCCACCGGCTCTTACCAGACCGGCGCCTCCACCTCGACGATCAGCTCGCTGGTCAACACGCAGTTCCAGTACCAGGATGTGGGCATCAACATCGAGCTGACGCCCACCATTCACTTCGACCGCGATGTGACGCTGAAGATCAAGATCGAGGACAGTTCACTGAACGGCACCTCGACCATCAGCGGCGTGACCGAGCCGATCATCGCCCAGAAGACCAGCGAACAGGTCATCCGGCTACGCGAGGGCGAGGCCAGCGTGCTGAGCGGCATGGTGAATAAAACCGATCAAGTAGCCTGGACGGGTGTTCCAGGGTTGAGCGCAATTCCGGGCCTGAAGTACCTGTTCGGCTCCAAGGACCACACCATCCAGGAGGATGAGATCGTCTTCGTCATAGTGCCGCACGTCGTCCGCTCGCAGGACTTGGAACCGGTCAATCTGCGCACCATCGACACCGGAGCCGGCCAGTCGATCGAACTGCGCCACGTTCCCAGCGAAGAGCCGGGCTCGAATTTTGGACCGGGTTCAGGATCGAATTCAGGCTCGAATCCGCCTCCGGTTTCCCTGGCCCGTCCATTGGCCCGGCCGCGGCCCGCCGTGGGCGTAATCTCCAGCCAGAGTGCCACCGAAGCGGCTCCGGCGGCGATGGCCGAATTGCTCCAGGCCGCGGACGCGAACGGGAAAAACGCGGCTTCCGCTCAATTGGCGGCCGCTTCGCCAGCCTCCGCACCGGCCTCCGCACCGTTCGCCCCACAGGCTGCTTCGCCAGCCAAGGCTCCCGCTGCTTTGCCGGCTGCCGCTCCTCAACCGGCCAGGGTCAGCTTCGCCTTCGCGCCGCAGTCTGGTCCCGTAGCCGCCGGCGCCGACTTCAAGCTGCCGGTGGTGCTGAATGGGGGAGTGGACATCGCCATGGTTCCCTTGCAGATCGAGTACGATGCGGCCAAACTTTCACTGCTCAACGTGGATAAAGGAGATTTCCTGGGCCGGGATGGGCAGCCCGTGTCGCTGGTTCACCGCGACGACGGGCCAGGCTCGATCAAAATCAGCGCCTCGCGGCCGCCGGGAGCGGCCGGGGTGAGCGGAACTGGCGTGGTCTGCGTCCTCACCTTCCAGGCCAAGGCCGCAGGGGCAAGCGTTATCACCATTACCCGACCGGGAGCGGTCACCAGCACCCGGGCGCAGTTGCCCGCCCAGGGCGCGCAGGTCAACATTCAGGTGAAGTAGAGCGATGAGAGGCGTGGGGCAATTGGGCTGCTTGGTCCCTCGGCCGGGATGGGAAACCTCAACCCTCGACCAGCACGATTCGCAAGAGGCGCGCAGCAATGAATGAAGCCCGGCCAATCCGGATTAACCGACCTCGCGAGCAAGGCCTCACGCTGGTCGAGTTGATTGTGACCGTGGCGATTCTTTCCATTCTGGCCTCGGCGGCGGTGCCCGTGGCGCGCTTCCAGGTGAAGCGCCAGAATGAACGGCTGCTGCGCTATGACCTGTGGATGATGCGTGACGCCATCGACAAGTACAAGGACGCGGCCGACCGCAACGCCTTCCAGATCAAGCTGGAAAGCCAGGGCTATCCGCCCGATCTGGAGACGCTGGTCAACGGCGTGGACGTGCAAGGCAAGAAGTTGAAGTTTTTACGCCGGATTCCGGTGGATCCCATGACCGGCAAGGCCGAGTGGGGATTGCGCTCGATGCAGGATGACCCCAAATCCGACTCCTGGGGCGGGCAGAGCGTCTTCGACGTCTACTCCAAGTCCACGGGAACGGCGCTGGACGGAACCAAGTACGTGGACTGGTAGCCAGACGGTCTGGCAGCAGAGGATTGAGTGCAAAGGATTTCAAGACAAGACGCGGGCTTTACGCTGATGGAGCTGATGATCGTGATGGCGATCATCGGCGTGCTGATGATGGTGGCCGTGCCGAGCTTCGTCGGCGCCATCCGGCAGGCCAGGGAAGCGGCGCTCAAAGAAGACCTGCACGTGGTGCGGGCGGCCATCGACTCCTACACCATGGACAAGCAGAAGGCGCCGCAGTCGCTCAACGATCTGCTCCAGGACGGCTACCTGAAGTCCATCCCCGAGGATCCCTTTACCCACGCCAGGGACACCTGGGTCACCGACAGCAGCGACGCGCTCTACTCGCTGGACCAGACCGAACCCGGCATCGACAACGTCCACTCCGGCTCGCAGGAAACTGGCTCCGACGGCCAGCCGTACTCCAGTTGGTAGGCTTGGAGGCCGCCGTTCGCCTTCAGCCTTCCCCGCCGCCGGCCTCAATCCGGGCCCAGAGTTCCTTCACCCCGTAGCCGGTCTTGGCCGAGACAGGCAGCAATTCATCCAGTTCCAAGTCTGTTTTCAGCGCCAGCAGGTTGCGTGTGCGCTGGTTGCCGCTGAGCCGGTCAATCTTGGTGGCCACCACGGCAAACTCGCGCCCGGCGGCCCTCAGCCAGTCGATCAACTGCCGGTCGCTCTCCTGCGCGGGCACATTGGAGTCCACCAGGCAGACGCACAGCTTGAGCGTCGAGCGAATCGCCAGGTAGGGCTCGATAAAAGCCGGCCAGCCGGCCGAGATAGACTTGGAAATCTTGGCGTAGCCGTAGCCGGGCAGGTCAGCAAAAACCAGTTTCCGCCTCTGGCTGGGGTCCAAAAGAGCAAAAAAATTGATGGCCCGCGTCCGCCCCGGCGTCTGCGAGACCTTGGCAGCCTTCTCGCCCACCAGCGTATTCAGCAGGCTGGATTTGCCCACATTCGAGCGGCCCAAAAAGGCGATCTCCGGCACATCCGGCGCGGGAAACTGCGCCGCCGCCATCGCCGAAAGCAAGAATTCTGTCGTATAGCGCATAGTTTTTACGTGTTGGTGCAAACTCATCTGGGCACCGGTTGCCCCGGGTCTCGATTCCGAGACCCGGGAGGCCGGTTGAACCGCTCTAGTAGTTGACGATACAGGAAAGCGACGCAGTTGGCGGTCGGGGCGCCCACTTTTCGCTCCCCTCCGCCCACCAGCCGTCAGTTCACCGTAAGTGAGAAGCTCGTCGAACTCTGTTGCGAACCCGACTTTGCGAGCACGGTAATCGTCGATGTCGAGGACGGCGAAGCGGACGACCCGCCGATCGAGAAGTTACTGCTGCAGCCGTTAACCAGGCCCAACCCGATCAGGCTCACCGCCAGCAGCAGCACCGGCAAGCAGCGCCGCTTCTTCCAGCCAAAGCAGCACAAAACGGCCCCCAGCGCCGTCACGGGAAACAATGGCTGCCCACCGTGGGGCAGAGCCGCGCTGGCCGTGGTGGTGGTCACGGTGAGCGTAGTCGAAGCCGCCGCGCCCGAGGGCGTCACGCTGGCCGGAGCGAAGCTGCACGACGCCCCTGAAGGCAGTCCCGAGCAACTGAGCGAAACGGCGGAGGTAAATCCGCTCTGCGGCGTCACCGTTGTAGTGGCCGTTCCACTCTTCCCGGCCTGGACGGTGAGCGACGCGGGAGAAACCGCGACCGAAAAGCTCTGCGCGGTCAGGTTGATAGTGTAAGTCGCCGAGGCGACCGCGCTGTTGGTGTAGCCCGAGGCCACGGTAATCGCCTTGATGGTCTCGGTCGCCGCCACCTTGATCGCCCCGGTGTACTTCGTCGAGCTTGCCGTGGGCGTGCTGCCGTTGGTGGTGTAATAAATCGTCGCGCCCGAGGTTCCGTCCGTCAGGCTCACCGTCTGCGACGAGCT